>WNFX01000126.1_pt1 | contig 212608 bp, 177 predicted proteins | sample 5400111 | NCBI WGS metagenome assembly WNFX01 (sample SAMN13153363, study PRJNA577476) | soil metagenome | isolation source: 40 cm soil or saprolite under grassland replicate 1 | place: USA:California | collected 2016-06-15
GGGTTGGGGGTTGGGGGTTGGGATTTGGGATTTGGGATGCCGAGACGGGGTCGAAGGAGCGGTGCGGGCGCGGCAGCGGAGAGCGGGCAACGGGATGCGGGAGCGGGTGGGCCGCCGCGTGCTTGAGGGGCGTCCGTGGGCGGGGCGGGCAGCGGCAGCCGTTCGGGATAGGGGTGTGAATAGACTGGACAGGCCGCGTGATTCGGCGGCAAGCCCCACGATCTCCATCGGAGCCCATTCACCATGCCCGCGTCACCTTCCACGCCCGCTGTGCCGTCCACTGCCGGTGCTACCCGTGACGACCTGCGAAACATCGCGATCGTCGCGCACGTGGACCACGGCAAGACCACGCTGGTGGACGCGATGCTCTGGCAGTCCGGGGCGTTCCGCGCGAACGCGCAGGTCGCCGAACGGGTGCTCGACTCGGGTGACCTGGAGCGGGAAAAGGGGATCACAATCCTGGCCAAGAACACTGCTGTCCACCGCGACGGGCTGACCATCAATATCATCGACACGCCCGGTCACGCCGACTTCGGCGGCGAGGTCGAGCGCGGGCTCGCCATGGCGGACGGCGTCTTGCTGCTGGTTGACGCCAGCGAGGGACCGCTACCACAAACCCGGTTTGTGCTGCATAAGACGCTGCAGGCGCGACTGCCCGTGATCCTGGTGATCAACAAGGTGGACCGCGCCGACGCGAGAATCGCCGAGGTGGTGGACGCCTGCTATGAGCTGTTCCTTGACCTGGACGCCACCGAGGAGCAGATCGAGTTTCCGATCCTGTACGCGTGCGCACGTGCGGGCCGCGCGTCGGTTTCCCGGCCGGGCGACGGGACGCTGCCGGACTCGCCGGATCTCGCGCCGCTGTTCTCCGTGATCGCGCAGTCGATCCCGCCGCCACGCTATGATCCGGCCGCGCCGCTGCGCGCGCAGGTCACTAACACCGACGCCTCGTCCTACCTCGGCCGGATCGCGCTTTGCCGGGTGAGTTCGGGGACGATCTCGCGCGGCCAGCAGGTCGCGCTGTGCCGCCGTGACGGCTCGCTGCAACGAGTGAAGATCAGTGAACTCTTCCTAACGGCTGCGCTTGACCGCGTCCCCGCCGAGTCTGCGGGGCCAGGCGACATCATCGCGGTCGCGGGGATCCCCGACATCATGATCGGTGAGACCCTGGCCGATCCGGATGACCCACGCCCGCTGCCGTTGATCATCGTGGACGAGCCGGCCATCTCCATGACCATCGGGGTTAACACGTCGCCTATGGCGGGCAGGCAGAAGGGCACTAAGATCACCGCACGGCTGGTTTCCGCCCGGCTCGAACGCGAGCTCGTCGGCAACGTCTCCATGCGCGTGTTCCCCACGCCGCGACCGGACACCTGGGAGGTGCAGGGCCGCGGCGAGCTTGCGCTCGCGGTGCTTGTGGAAACCATGCGCAGGGAGGGCTACGAGCTCACGGTGGGACGGCCGCAGGTCGTGACGCGGGAGATCAGCGGGGCGGTGCACGAGCCCGTGGAACGGCTCGCCATTGACGTCGCCGAGGAGTTCTTCGGCGCGGTCACCCAGCTGCTCGCCACGCGCAAGGGCCACCTGGATGCCATGACCAACCATGGTACCGGCTGGGTGCGGCTGGAGTATGTGGTCCCCGCCCGCGGGCTGATCGGCTTTCGTACCGAGTTCCTCACCGCGACCCGGGGCACCGGCGTGGCGCACCACGTATTTGACGGCTACCAGCCCTGGTTCGGGACCCTGCGCACCCGGCCGTCCGGCTCGCTAGTGGCCGATCGGATGGGCGCTGCGACACCGTACGCGATGTTCGGGTTGCAGGAGCGCGGCTCGCTGTTCGTTTCGCCGGGCACCGAGGTATACGAGGGCATGATCGTCGGAGAGAATTCACGCCCCGGCGATATGGATGTGAACATATGCCGCGAGCGCAAGCTCTCCAATGTGCGCCAGTCGACGGGGGAGGAGTTGGAACGCCTCGTGCCGCCCCGGTTGCTCAGCCTGGAGCAGGCGCTTGAGTTCTGTGCCGACGACGAATGCGTGGAGGTCACGCCGTCGGGCATCCGGCTACGCAAGATGGTCCTTGACGCGAGGGATCGGGAGCGGACCCGCGCCCGCGCCGCCCGAGCCAGCGGCACGGCCCGCCCGGCCCAGGGAGGCGGCGGCCGGGCCCGGTCGGCCCGCCCGGCCCAGGGAGGCGGCGGCCCGGCCCGGTCGGCCCGCCCGGCCCAGGGAGGTGGCGGTCGGGCTCACACGGGCAGCCCAGCCTGACCTAAACGACTCCTGCGCCAGCGCGGCGAGCGACCCCCCGGACCACAGGCTCGCCGTCACAACACCCGGCGCCGGCCGTCACCGCGCCCGTCATCGACCGTCACCACACCCGTGACCGGAGTCACCTATACGTCGCTATACGTCACCGTGCCCACGTCAGCCGTCACAACACCCGCCTCAGCCGTCACAACACCCACGTCGTGGGCAAGCGGTCGCGGCTTTGTATTCCAGGATGTCGTTACTGGCCGGTATTTCAGGGGCCGGAACAACGCTCTGGAGTACAAAGCCGGCGCAGCGGGGGTGCCGCTGCTCAACCGTGCGATCGACAAGAGCTACCCGCCAAGATCCGTCGGGTAAACGCAGTGATCACCGGGTCGGCACGTGCCGGGGTGATCGGGCGGGCCGGCACGTGCCGGGGTGATCGGGCGGGCCCGCAGGAGTGATCACTGGACCGGGACGTGCAGGAACGCGCGGAAGAGACCGAGCGAGAGCGAGCCGAGGCCGGTCACGTCGTCGTAACCGCTGGTCGCGCTCAGCAGAGCAGTGTCGCCGCCGTCGAGGCCGGTTGTGCGCAGCGACTGAACGAGCGGGCCGGTCGCGGTGCTCGGATCGCTGTAGTCGTTGCGTGCAACGGCGACCCGCACGCCGGGACCAAGCGGGGTATCGGTGACGTCGCGGAACGCCGGGCTGCCAGAAAGCAGGTACAGCAGCGGGTTGGCGAAACCAAGGCTGCCGTGCACCCCTTGCATAATGTCCGCGAGGACCCCTGCGGCGAGCGGTGAGGCGAGGCTGGTGCCGCCCACGCGGCTCAACGCGAACCCATACGTCCCGTCCTTCAGCAGCACGGTCTCGCCATAGCGGAAGCCGGTGTTCGGATCGGCGTCGGCCGCGATGTCCGGCACTTCGCGCATCGGGGTGGCGCTCACGGTTCCGTCCGGCAGCCGCTTGGACAGCGAATCCGGCACGACGCCGTCCTGGTAGAAGGGCTGGCTGAAGATGGTGCTCGTGCCGCCGCCCGCGCCGGAACTGTAGCTCGCCGGGTACGTGCCTGGCGGCGCCGGCAGCCAGGACGCGCCGGACAGGCCCACGCGGTAGACGCCCCATCCTGTCTCAAACTCATAGGAGTTGAATGGGCTGACGGCGAGGCTTGTGCCGCCGACGGAGGTGACCCACGGAGACGACGTCGGCCAGTCAACCTGAACCTTGTCCGAGCCGTCGCGCCCCGATCCGCACGCGTTGGCCGGATCCTCATAGCCGCAGTCGCCCGAAGAGAAGTTGAACCCGATTCCCTCGATCGCGCCCAGCACGAAGATCAAGTTGTAGGCGGCCATGGAGACGGGTGTGGTCTGGTCCTCCGTCTCGCCCCAGGAGTTGCTCACCACATCGGCGAGATGGTGGTCCACGATTGTGATCAGCGCGTCGAGCAGACCCTGATCGGTGCAGTCCGCCGCGCCCACGTACACGAGGTTGGCATCCGGCGCCATGCCGTGCGCGACCTCAACGTCGAGCGACTCCTCGCCGTACCAGTCCGCAGCGCCGCATTCGTCGACGAGGTCGAACGATGAAGGCAAGAACTCCTGGTACTGGCCCGGCCGGAATGCAGCGTCGCCAACCCTGCGCGCGTAGGTGTTGGCGTCGGCCAGCATGGTCGGCGAGGCGTATGCGTCCACGATGGCGATCGTCTGGCCTTGCCCGGTCAGCCCGGACCCTGTCACGCCGTACGCGCCGCGGTACTGGCGCGGCAGGTAACCGCACACCACGTACGGCTGGCGCTTGCCATAGGCGGTGGGCAGCGTTGTGGCGACCTTTTGCGCCCAGTACTGCGAGCACGGCCCGGCCGTGTAGAAGTTCGGCCCTGGTGGCGGCAGCCCATCACGCGGCGCCATCGTTGTCCGTTCGGTGTCCAGACCGGTCACGGTGAGGACCGAGTGGGCGAGCGCGGCTGGCACGCTCGCGTTCTGCTGCGGCGCGCGCGCGACCTGGCCGGTCGGTGTGCGGTAGCTGCCGAACCGCACGCCGAATGCCTTGCGCGCCGCCGCGAGCGAACCGGAGACCGCGAGGTAGTGCTGTGTTTGCGCGGTAACCTTCAGGCCCGCGGAGGTGAGCCACCGCCGCACGGCGGCGATCGCGGCAGGCGTCGACCCGTACCGCTGCTGCGCCTGAGCTGGGGTCAGATAGTGCCGGTAGTAGGCGCTCTTCGGATTCGAGACCGACGCAGCGTATGCGGCGAGCCCGGCTGGATCGCGGCCCGCGAGGTAGACGCGGGCGTTGACGCCGCCGCGCATGACGAAAGGCGTGCTCACCTGGTGAGCCGAGGTGGCCCAGATGGGCTTGGTGCCCGGCAGCGGCGTACGGTTGGTCGCCGCCTGTGCCGAACCAGCCGCGGCCAGGCCCGTGGCCGCGAGCGCGCCTGCGGCTACCACGGCTGCGAGCGTGCGGCGGCGTGTTGCGACTCGTCGCATGAACGTCCCTTCCCTGGGATGACTAAAAGCCGTGGCGGCCCAGTCCCCCCGGCGCCATCGCGACTTGGCCGCCGCGCGACCGCGACCGCGGCCGCGCGGCGGCCGGGACCGCGGCCGGGACCGCAATCGAGACCGGGACCGCGGCCGGGACCGCGTGGCGTGCGAGATCAAATGTGACCGCCAGCGGTAGCTTGCCTCTGATTACTCTGCGATGCAATAGATGGCGCTAAGTAATTGCGGAATAAAAGTCGCAGGTCAGGGCGCACGGCGGGGTGAAATGATCACCTAACGGTCAGGTAGACGAAGCTGAAGAGGCCGGCGAGTAGGCAGTAGATCGCGAACGGGGTGAGCGTCCGGGTCTGGAAGTAGCGGGTGAGGAAGCGGACAGAAAGGTACGCGCCCACACCCGACAGCACGCTGCCAAGCAGGATCTGGCCATGAATATCCTTGCCGAGACTGCCGGTGAGATCAGGGATCTTGAGCGCTCCCGCGGCGAGGATGACCGGGGTCGCAAGCAGGAACGCGAACCTCGCCGCGTCTTCATGGGACAGGCCGCGGAAGAGCCCGGCCACCATGGTCACGCCTGACCGGCTGATACCGGCGAGCAGGGCCAGGATCTGCGCGGAACCGATGATCACGGCCTGGACGTAGCCGACGCCCGCGAGCCGACGATCCGAGGCGAGGTCCAGCGCCGTCTCGTGCTGGCGCAGCGCACGGTGCCCGGTGGCGTGCCGCCCCCGGCCGGCCGTCGCCATCGCCTCGACCTCCGCCGCGACCTCCTCGTCGGCGCTGCGCGACGCCTTGCGGCGCAGCCGTTCGCCGGCGAACAGGATCACGCCGTTGGCGGTCAGGAACAGCGAAGCGGGAATGGGCTTTCCGAGCAAGACACGGAATGCATGCTCAAGCAGCAGGCCTGCGACACCGACCGGGATGGTGGCCAGGATGATCAGCCAAGCCAGCCGCTGGTCCGCTGTGACGATCCGGCGGTCGCGGATCGAGGTAAGAAATCCGCCGATGATCCGGATCCACTCGCGCCAGAAGTAGATCACCAGCGCGAGCGCCGTCGCCACGTGCAGTCCCACGATGAAGGCCAGGTAAGGCGACTCCTTGGCGGACACGTCCAGGTCGCGAGCCCACTGGCCGCCGATAATCGCTGGAAGCAGCACGCTATGACCAAGGCTGGAGACGGGAAAAAGCTCGGTCACGCCCTGCAGCAGGCCGATGATCGATGCTTCCAGGTAGGTCAGGTTCGACATAGCGGCCTTTCGCTTCGACGGCGTGCCCCCGCACGTCAGGAGCCAGTCGAAACCCGGTCCGGCTGCTCACTCCCCTGACCGGGCCGGGTTACACGGACAGACTCTAGACGCGGCAATCATGCCAAACGGCTGCCGCACCGCGTCGCCGCTTGGCGCGTTTAGCCATTCGGTGATGGTGTCGAGCCCTGCGGCATGGGCAGGATTTTCGTGCCGGTGTGATCCGCAACGCCGCAACGCCGGCGCGAAGCGGGCCGGCGCGAAGCGGGCCGACGCGAAGCGGGCCGACGCGAAGCGGGCCGACGCGAAGCGGCGGCCCGCTTCGGACCGGGAGTCCGCACGTCAGGACCGCGCGCCAGGCCGCGTGAGCCGTTAGGGATCTAGGTCGTTCCCGGTACCGTTGGTGTGTCATCCGGCTGCCGGCGGCGGATCTTGGCGCCGAGCCAGACGAGCGGGTCGTACTTGCGGCTCACCACGCGCTCCTTCATGGGGATCAGCGCGTTATCGGTGATCTTGATGTTCTCCGGGCACACCTCGGTGCAGCATTTGGTGATGTTGCAGTAACCGAGCCCGAACGCATCCTGGGCGATGGCCCTGCGGTCCTCGGTGTCGAGCGGGTGCATCTCGAGTTCGGCGATCCGCATGAGGAAGCGGGGGCCGGCGAAGGCGGCCTGATTCTCCTCGTGATCGCGGATGACATGGCACACGTTCTGGCACAAGAAACACTCAATGCACTTGCGGAACTCCTGCGACCGCTGCACATCCACTTGGCCCATGCGGAACTCGCCCGGCTCAACCTTGGGATCGGGCCTGAACGACGGGATCTGGCGCGCCTTGTCGTAGTTGAACGAGACATCGGTAACCAGGTCGCGGATGACCGGGAAGGTGCGCATCGGGGTGACCTTGATGATCTCGCTCTCGGCGAAGGTGTTCATCCTGGTCATGCAGGCGAGCTTCGGCCGGCCGTTGATCTCCATCGAGCAGGAGCCGCACTTTCCCGCCTTGCAGTTCCAGCGGACCGCGAGATCGGGCGCCTGCGTGGCCTGCAGCCGGTGCAGCACGTCCAGGACCACCTCGCCCTCATTGACCTCAACCTGATAGTCGGTCAGCTCACCCTGTCCCGCGTCACCGCGCCAGACCTGCAACTGCGCCTTGTACGTCATTCCCGCTTCTCCTCGACCACGGCAGCGGGCGCCATGCCGCTGAGGTCGGCAAGCTCCCGCTCGGTCATGTATTTCTTCAGCTCCTCGGGGTCGAAGAGCGCCATCAGGTCCGCCCGCATCGGCTCAAGCGGCTGGCGCCTGAGCGCCACCGCGTCGCCGCGCAGCGAGCAGACCAGGTTGACCTTGCGCCACTCCGGCGACATCTGTGGGAAGTCGTCGCGGGTATGGCCGCCGCGGCTCTCCTCGCGTTCGAGCGCCGCGCGCGCCACGCACTCCGAAATCAGCAGCATGTTGCGCAGGTCGAGGGCCAGGTGCCAGCCGGGGTTGTAGGCGCGCCCGCCGGGCGCGCTCACCGCTTCGGCGCGTTCACGTAGCTTCTCCAGTTGGCTGAGCGCACTTTGGACCTCGCTTGCTCGCCTGATGATGCCGACGAGCTCATGCATGGTCTGCTGTAGCTCGTTGTGCAGCACATAGGGGTTTTCACCGCCGCTGCGCTCCAGCGGCGCCAAGGCCTCGACAGCGGCGGCTGCCACCTCGGCGTCGTCGGCGACAGGCCGCGACGAGAGCTGGTCTATGTACTCGGCGGCGCCGAGCCCTGCGCGGCGGCCGAAGACGACCAGGTCTGACAGGGAGTTGCCGCCAAGCCGGTTGGAGCCATGCATGCCGCCGGACACCTCGCCGACCGCGAACAGGCCAGGCACCAGCGCCGCGGCGGTGTCAGGGTCGACCTCCACGCCACCCATCACGTAGTGGCACGCGGGGCCGACCTCCATCGGCTCCTTGGTGATGTCCACGTCGGCGAGCTCTTTGAACTGGTGGTACATCGACGGCAGCCTGCGCAGGATCTCCTCGGCGGGCAACCGGGACGACACGTCGAGGAACACGCCGCCGTGCGGTGAGCCGCGCCCGGCCCTGACCTCGGCGTTGATCGCCCGCGCCACCTCGTCACGCGGCAGCAGCTCGGGCGGCCGCCGGTGGTTTTCCGGATCGGCGTACCAGCGGTCGGCCTCTTCCTCGGTGTCGGCGTACTGCCGGCGGAACACATCCGGCACGTAGTCGAACATGAACCTGCGGCCCTCGGAGTTGCGCAGCACCCCGCCATCGCCGCGGACCGACTCGGTGACCAGCAGGCCACGCACCGACACCGGCCAGACCATATGGGTCGGGTGGAACTGCACAAACTCCATGTTCAGCAGCGTCGCGCCGGCCAGCAGCGCGAGTGCGTGCCCGTCGCTGGTGTACTCCCACGAGTTGGAGGTGAACTTGAACACCTTGCCGATGCCGCCGGTAGCCAGGATGACCGCCGGTGCTTCGAACAAGACCGGCCGCCCGGTGTCCCGTGCGTAGCCAAACGCGCCAGCGATGCGGTCCCCGTCCTTGATCAGCCGGGTGATCGTGGTCTCGGCGAAGACCCGGATCCTGGCGTCGGGGTCGCCATCGGCCACGGCGTCCTCCTGCTGCAGCCCGACCAGCCTCTGCTGCAGCGTCCGGATCATCTCAAGCCCGGTCCGGTCGCCCACGTGGGCGAGCCGCGCGTATTCGTGGCCGCCGAAATTCCGCTGGCTGATCTTTCCGTCCTTGGTGCGGTCGAACAGCGCGCCCCAGGCTTCGAGTTCCCAGATGCGGTCCGGAGCTTCCTTGGCGTGAAGCTCGGCCATCCGCCAGTTGTTCAGGAACTTGCCACCCCGCATGGTGTCGCGGAAATGCACCTGCCAGTTGTCGCGCGGGTTCACGTTGCCCATCGCCGCCGAGGCGCCGCCCTCGGCCATCACGGTGTGCGCCTTGCCGAGCAGCGACTTGGAGATGACGGCGGTCTTGCAACCCCGCAGCCGCGCCTCGATCGCGGCCCGAAGGCCTGAGCCACCGGCGCCGATCACCACGACGTCGTAGGAATAGCGCTCGGTTTCGGTCATATCAATCGACTCCGCTCAGAAAAACCGCAGGTCGGAGATCGTCCCACTGGCGACAAGCCGGATGTAGAGGTCGGTGAACGCCACCCAGACCAGCGAGACCCAGGCTATTTCCATGTGCCGCGTGTTCAGCTTGGAGACCTGCGTCCACATCCAGTATCTGACTGGATGCTTGGAGAAGTGCCGCAGCCGCCCCCCGATCGCGTGCCTGCAGGCGTGGCAGGACAGCGAGTACACCCACAGCAGCACCGCGTTGATGACAAGCACGAGCGTGCCGAGGCCGGCATGCCCCCATGCGCCGGTGTGGCTGCGGAAGGCGATCACAGCGTCCCAGGACAGGATCACATTGAAGATCAGCGCGATCCAGAAGAAGTACCGGTGCAGGTTCTGCAGAATCAGCGGGAGCCGTGTCTCGCCCGTGTAGCTCGCGTGTGGCTCGCGCACGGCACAGGCCGTCGGCGCCCGCCAGAACGCTCGGTAGTACGCCTTCCTGTAGTAGTAGCAGGTCAGCCGGAAGCCCATCGGAACGCCGATGATCAGCACCGCCGGCGCGAGGCCGGACACCCACGGGATCCAGTTCACCCCGCTGCCGTGGACGCAGGTGGTGACCAGGCACGGCGAATACAACGGTGAGATGTAGGGGTTCCAGAAGTAGTCACCGTTGGTGAGGGAGGCCCAGGTTAGGTAGATCACGATCACGGTGAGCACCGTGAAGTTGATCGCGGGTTGACGCCGCCACGGGTCTTCCCGCAGGGTTGGGGCGAGGATGCGTGCCCGGGTCCTCTGTGGCGTCGTGGTCGCCTGCGTCATTGCCGGACGCCTTTCGTTACTCAGCGTGGATCAAGCCGCGCGTCCGGGTCGCCATTGCTGCTGCAGTGGCCCGCGCGCTGCTGACGAACCCTATTCCAGTCCATATCAGCATGCGACACAGGGTGACGTTTCTGCTGTGTGACTCTCGCTACACAGGCCCGCTGCGCGGGCTCGTTGCACGGCGCGGGCTCGCTACGTGGGTTGGCCGAGCGCGCGGCGCAGGAAGTCGACCTGCAGCAGCAGCAGGTTCTCCGCCACCTCTTCCTGCGCCGCCATGTGCGTGCTTCCCGACAGCGGCAGCACGCTGTGCGGCCGCCCCGCGGCAAGCAGCGCAGACGAAAAACGCAGCGTGTTCGCCACGACCACGTTGTCGTCCGCCAGCCCGTGGATGAGCAGCAGCGGACGGCTGAGCCGGGGCGCGTCGGCGAGAAGCGAGCAGCGGTCGTAGGCCTCCTTGTTGTCGTCCGGGTGGCCGAGGTATCGCTCGGTGTAGTGGGTGTCATAGAGCCGGTAGTCGACCACTGGGGCGCCGGCCACCGCCGCGTGAAAGACGTCCGGCCGCCGCAGCACCGCGAGGGCCGCGAGGTACCCGCCAAACGACCAGCCTCGGATGCCGACCCGGCTGAGGTCCAGGTCGGCGAACCGCTGCGCGGCGGCGTGCAGCGCCTCGACCTGGTCCTCGAGCACCGGGCCCGCCAGATCGCCGCACACGGCGCGGTCCCACTGCGGCCCGCGTCCCGGGGTGCCGCGGCCGTCCGCGATCACGACTGCAAACCCCTGGTCGGCGAGCCACTGCGACACCAGATAAGCGCCGCCCGCCGCTGTTACCTCCTGGTGCTGAGGGCCGCCGTAGGGGGCGAGCAGGGTCGGCAGCCTCGCCGACCCCGGCTGATGCCACGACGGATACAGAACGGCGGTGCGGATCTGGCGCGGTCCCGCCGCGAAGATCTCCGGCCTTGGCGTGGTGAGGTTCGGCCGCTCGGCAAGCGACTCGACGGTGGCAATCGGGCCCGCGTGGCCATCGCGGAACACCGTCACCCTGGCCTGGCTGTCGCCGAGCGACCGCGAGGCCGTCACGGTCGTGCCGCCCGCACGGCGCCCGGTGTGCACACCGGGCGCGAGCCCCATGTGGCGCAGGCCAGCCGGGCCATAGGTCCACAGCTCTACCTCGGTCGGTTCCCTGGACGCGGCGAAAAGCACGGTGTCGGAGTCCACGTCGAGCACCACGCGCACCTGGAAGTCGGGCGGCGTGACCGGCGCGGCGCCGTTGAGCTCGCCGGGCGGCGCGACGATCAGCCGCCGCGCCCCATCCGCGTCGGCGGTCCACACCAGGTCGCCGGTCGCCGTCCAGGCCGGGACCCCGGTCACGATGTCCAGCCACGCGGCGTCGGTGGCGGTATGCACGAGCTGGCACTGCCCACTCGCCGGATCGACGCGCAGGATCCGCATCTCACGCTGGCTGCGGTTCTGGACGACGATGAGCGGCCCGTCGGCCGCGCCGGCGCCCGCCCAGCACGCGGTCACCAGATAGGGCAGAGCGACCCGATCCCAGCCGACCTGCGTGCGGGCGCCGTCGACGCCGAGCAGGAACAGTGACACGTCGGCGTTCGCGGTTCCCGCGACCGGGTAGGCCATCTCGGTCGGCGGAAGCTGCGGGTTGGCCGGGTCGCAAATGTGCCACCGCTGCACCGCCGTCTCGTCGACCCGGGCGACCAGCAGGGCAGAGCCGTCAGGTGCCCACCAGAACCCGCGCAGCCGGTCCATCTCCTCGGCCGCGGCAAACTCGGCGAGCCCGTAGCTGACGTGGTCGCTCTCCGGCGTGGCGAGGGCGCGGTCATCTCCCGCGGCGGGCGTGCCAGGCAAGCCCGCCGTCCGCAACGCGCCGCCGCTGACATAGGCGATCCGCCAGCCTGCAGGGTCGGGGCGCGGATCATGGGCAGGTGTTTCGACCGAGACCTCGCTCACCCTGGGCTGCCCGGACAGATCGGCCACATAGACGTGGCCGGACAGGGCGAAGACGGCGATCCGCATGTCATCGTCGCACGCGTAGCTCACGATGCCCGCGGCCTGCTCCCTGACGCGTTCTCTGCGCGCCTTCTCCTCAGGTGAAAGGTCGTCATCGCCCGCAGACCCGATCGTGCGGGGGTCGGCGACCATTCGCTGCGTTCCCGCCTCTGTGTCAAGCACCCACAGGCAGGTCACCGGATCGGTGCCGCCCCTGGTTCGCAGGAACGCCACGCGCCGGCCATCTGGGGAAATGGTGAACGAGCGCGGTATCCCCAGCGTGAACCGGCGCGTCCTCGCGTACTGGCGCGGAAAGCTCTCGGTCATGGTGCCGATCCTCTCAGGCCCGGTGCCCCGCGGGGCACCGGGCCTGAGAGGATCGCTACGCTGCCCGGACATGAGCCCACCCGATAGCGCGCGAAGCGTGCTGCTTGTGCATGCTCACCCGGATGACGAGTCGATCGCGACGGGCGGGATCATGGCGAAGTACGCCGCGCAGCGCGCCCATGTCACCCTCGTGACCTGCACGCTGGGCGAAATGGGTGAGGTCATACCCGCCGAGCTTGATCACCTGCTGGCGGAGCGGGAAGACCGTCTTGGCGAGCACCGGATAGGTGAGCTTGCCGCGGCCTGTGCCGCGCTTGGTGTGACCGATCACCGCTTCCTCGGCGGGCCGGGCAGGTGGCGTGATTCCGGGATGATGGGGACGCCAGCGAACGATCTTCCCGGCAGCTTCTGGCGGGCCGACGTGGACGAGGCCGCCGCCGAGCTGACCCGCGTCATCCAGGAGGTGCGCCCGCAGGTCATCGTCACCTATGACGAGAACGGCTTCTACGGCCACCCTGATCACATCCAGGCGCACCGGGTCGCGTGGCGGGCTTTTGGGCGGTCATCTGGCACGCCCTGGCAGGTGGCGAAGTTCTACGCGCACACGGTTCCGAAGGGTGTTCTGGCTGCCTCGATCGAGGCGCTCCGCGCGGCGGACACCGGATTCGACCTGCCTGGCTCCGTGGATGATCTTCCATTTGGTGTGCCGGATGAGCAGGTGACCACCGAGATAGACGTGACGGCCTACCTCGAAGCGAAGCTCGCCGCGATGGGCGCGCACGCCACGCAGGTCGCGGTGGCCGCGCCGTTTTTCGCCCTGTCCAACAACGTCGGCCAGCTCGTGGTCGGCCAGGAGTACTTCAGCCTGCTCGCCGGGCCGCGCGGTAAGGGTCATGGCCCCTTGGGCCGCGAAGACGATCTTTTCGTCGCGCTCGCCTAGCCGCTCCCGCCTGTGCTCGTTGCAGCATCCTGCATGCGGGTCTGCGGGCGGTTCATGGCGGTCGGCTAGCCTGCTCTTGTGGCGAGCGGATCGCAGTCACCAAAGCCCGGACAGCAACAGCAGGCGACGCCCGCCGGCGCGACGTTGACCACTGCGGGGGGCTACGGTCTGCTGCTCGCGCTGGGCCTGCTCCAAGGGTTGACCGGCTCGCTGCAGTACAGCCGGGGGATCGGGCCGGTTCCGCTGGCTGCGATCGCCTTCGCCATCGCGATCGGCCTCACCTGCACGCTGTGCGGCAGGGGGATGGGTTCGACATGGGGGGCGATCGCGCCAGCGGCCGGCTGGTTGCTCGCCTCGTTCGCCATGGCCATGCCGCAAAAGAGCGGCACCGTCGTGATCACGAACTCTGCCGCGGGGGAACTGTACCTCGTTGGCGGCGCCCTGTGCGCCGCGATCGGGATCGGCGTCGGTCTGTCCGGCTGGGGACGCGCCCGCGCCGGATAGCCGCGCAGCCGTTCAGGCCGCTCGGCCGTTCAGCTGTCCGGCCTCGCAACCGTTCAGGCCCGCTCAGGTTACGGCTTGCTCGATCCGGTCGAGCGCCCAGTCCAGGTCGCGTTCGCCGATCACCAGCGGCGGCGCGAGCCGGACCGTGTTGCCATGGGTGTCCTTGGCGAGCACGCCGAGCTCGGCGAGCCGCTCGCAAACGGCCCGCCCGGATAGCTCGGTGAACTCCACGCCCGCCCACAGGCCGCGGCCGCGTACCTCGCGGACCAGCGCGGCGGGCAGGGCGGCAAGACGCGCCTGCATGTGCGCGCCCAGACGAGCCGAACGCCGCTGATACTCACCTGTCCGCAGCATCGCGACCACCTCGCGTGCGATCGCGCACGCCAGGGGATTGCCGCCGAACGTCGACCCGTGCTGGCCTGGCTGGAAGACTCCGAGGACCGACCGGCTCGACACGACGGCGGACACGGGCATGATGCCGCCGCCGAGCGCCTTGCCCAGCAGATAGACATCGGGCCGCACGTCCTCGTCCTCGCATGCGAAGGTCGTGCCCGTGCGGCCGAGCCCGGACTGGATCTCATCGGCGATCATCAGGGCGCCGTGTTCTGTGCACATCCGGCGGACTCCGGCGAGGAACCCGGGCGGCGGCGCGATGACCCCCGCTTCACCCTGGATGGGCTCGACGAGCACCGCGGCGCAGCGGCTGCCCGCCTCGTCCATCGCTGCGGACAGCGCATCCAGGTCACCGTAGGGCAACACGACAAAGCCGGGCGTGTAGGGCCCGTAGGAGGCGCGCGCGTCGTCGTCGGTGGAGAAGCTGACGATCGTCGTGGTCCTGCCGTGGAAGTTCCCCTCGAACGTGATGATCACCGCCTGATCGGCGGGTACCCCCTTGACCTCGTACGCCCACTTGCGCGCCGTCTTTATGCCGGTCTCGACGGCCTCCGCGCCGCTGTTCATCGGCAGGACCATCTCCATGCCGGCAAGTTCGGCGAGTTCTGCGCAGAAGGGGCCGAACTGATCGTGCTCGAACGCGCGGCTGACCAGTGTCACCCGCTCGAGCTGACGGCGTGCGGCCGCCACCAGGCGCGGGTGGCGGTGCCCGAAGTTGAGCGCCGAGTACGCGGACAGCATGTCCAGGTATCTGCGGCCCTCCACATCGGTCACCCAGGCGCCCTCGGCTTGCGCGATCATGACGGGGAGCGGGTGATAGTTGTGCGCGCTGTGCGCAGCGGCGAGCGCTCGCAGCTCATCGGTCCTGCTCACGGTCCGCACGTCGTCGTGCAGGCTCATGGATGATGTCCTCCCACTCATGGTCACAAGGTACAAGATCGCAACAACGCCGCGCGATCCATGGCTCACGGGCGGCTGGGCGGGGTGTCGCCGCCAGCGGCTTGGCTGGCGATGCCAGGTTTGCCGACCTCGCGCGCTATGTCCAGCCCGAGCAGCCGGTCGAGATGCACGAACGTCTCGAACTTGGCGCCGACCGCGACCGCGCCATCGTTTTCCAGATCTCGCAGCTCACGAAGGGCTGATGGAGCGTCGAGGTCCTCGGCGAAGGCGGTCAGCGCCGCCATTAGATGCGGCCGTGACATCGCGGCGCTCGGCTCACACGCCCACGCGGCGACCTGCTCGCGCCAGCGCCGCAGGGTCTTTCCCGCGGACTCGATCGTGTCCCAGCTGAGGTTGACCTGCTCGCGGTAGTGGTGCTCAACCAACGCCAGGCGAAGCGCGAGCGGGTCGAGTCCGCGGTCGGCGAGATCGGCAAGCGTGGCCACGTGGCCCGCGACTCCCGTCACGTGGCCCGCGAAACCGACGTCCACGCTCTGCACGAAGCACTGGGTCGGCTCGGGCTCAGCCACGGCGTCAACGTCCTGATGCCCACAGCTGTGGCCGGCGGGGCTCACGTGAATGTCCATCACCATAGGGGTGGCCGATTCCGATGCGCCCGGCGGCCGCTCGGCAGGCCAGATGTTCAGTGCCGCGAGGTCCGCGGCGAAGCCGTCCTCGTGACCTATCGGCGCCGCGGGACTGTCCTGGTACACGGTGACGTGCAGCCGGCCAAGCTCAGCGGCGCGGCGGATCAGGTCGGCCAGAAGGTAGCTGCGCAGCTCACCGGCGTGCGCGCGGCCACGCAGGGACGGACCACAGATGCACATCCGCAGCTCGCCGCGCCTGGCAGGGATGACAGGCTGCACTCGCCTGGCGCGTGTGTCATAGAGCCGGATCACCCCTTCAGCCTATGAGCATTCGCTCGAGCCGTGATCCGCGTACATTTGACTGCCGAGGGGAAGCAAAATGTACGCGGCTATGCGCTCCTGTGGATTGAGGGCCTGTCCACAGGTAGGAGAACGCTCTTTCGCGTTGTCGTGTCCGCCAGGATGCTCGTGCTGTGACTGGACAGCAATGCCTTTTCGATGACCTGATCGAATTGCAGGCGGGCGTGGTCTCCAGGCCGCAGGCGCTGGCCGCCGGGATGTCGCGGAACATGGTCGTGGTACGGCTCCGTTCGGGTCGGTGGCAGCAGCTTCATTGGGGCGTCTACGCCACGTTCAGCGGCAAGCCCGGTCGCCTGGCCACCCTCTGGGCCGCGCTTCTCCGGGGGTCTCCCACGGGGCTACGCTCAGCCACCAGACAGCCGCGGAGCTTGACGGGATCATCACAAAAGCAGCGCCGATGATCCACGTGACTGTGTCAAGCGGTCTTCGGCTTGCCCGGATTCCCGGTGTGCGCCTGCACTATTCGGGACACCTCGCACTGGCGCGCCACCCTGTTAGACAGCCACCTCCGCGCGGCAACGCAAGGTGACGCGCGGTCTGCGGCGAGCACTGCACGGCGGTCGGCTGACCGTGGTCCTCCTACGTCTCGCCGCGTAGGCGAGGCAAATCCACGCTGTTGTTGTGAGGTTTGCGTCATCCAAGTAGACGCTGCGCTGCAGCGGCGACGCGCTCGTCCGTGGCGGTGAGCGACACCCGTATGTGGCGCGCGCCGCCAGGCCCGTAGAAATCGCCCGGGGCGACCAGCGTGCCCATCTCGGCGAGCATGCGCACCGATTCCCAGCAGTCGTGTTCTGGGTGGGACGCCCACAGGTACAGCCCAGCCTCGGAATGCTCGACCGTGAAGCCCGCGGCCGCTACCGCCCGCCGCAGGACCCGCCGCCGCGCCGCGTAGGTGTCGCGCTGCCGCGCCGCGTGCAGGTCGTCGTCGAGCGCGGCCGCCATGGCGGCCTGCACCGGAGCAGGCATGATCATGCCCGCGTGCCTGCGCACCTCGAGCAGTTCGGCGATCAACGCCGGGTCGCCCGTCGCGAAACCCGCGCGGTAGCCGGCCATGTTGGACCGCTTGGACAGCGAATGCACCGCGAGCAGCCCGTCGTGGGCGCCCTCGCACACGCTGGGATGAAGGATCGAGACCGCCTGATCCTCCCAGCCGAACCCGATGTAGCACTCATCGCTGGCAACGACGGCGTCGCGCTCGCGCGCCCAGCGGACTACCTTGCGCAGATGCTCGGCGGGCAGCACTCGGCCGGTTGGGTTGGACGGCGAGTTCACCCAGACCAGGCGCACACGCTGTGGGCCAAGCGTTAAGAGCCCGTCGGTCGCGACCGGCTGCGCCCCGGCGAGCCGCGCCCCCACGTCGTATGTCGGATAGGCCAGAGCGGGGTGAGCGACGACGTCGCCGGCGCCGCAGCCGAGCAGGGTGGGCAGCCAGGCAACGAATTCCTTCGTCCCGATCAGGGGCAGCACCGCGTCAGCGTGGACAGACACCCCGTGCTGACGCGCGAGCCAGTTGGCGGCCGCCTCGCGCAGCCGTTCGGTACCTGCGGTGAGAGGGTAGCCAGGCGCGTCCGCAGCAGCTGCAAGCGCCTCGCGCACTGCTGGCGGTACCGGGTCAACGGGCGTGGCGACAGACAGATCGACAATACCGCCGGGATGCGCTCTGGCCTTCTCGCGGTAAGGAGCGAGCAGGTCCCATGGGTACTGCGGGAGCCGCTCGGCGCGGGTCAGTGCTCGTCTCCCTGTGGCGGCAGCGCGGCCACGATCGCGTGGTCCTTTTCAACCTTGCCGACCTTGGACGCGCCGCCGGGCGAACCGAGATCCTCGAAGAACTCGACGTTCGCCTTGTAGTAGTCCTTCCACTGATCGGGGACATCGTCCTCGTAGAAGATCGCCTCAACGGGGCAGACCGGCTCACATGCGCCGCAGTCCACGCACTCGTCCGGATGTATGTAAAGCATCCGTTCGCCCTCGTAGATGCAATCCACGGGGCACTCCTCGATGCACGCCTTGTCAAGCACATCGACGCAGGGCTGCGCGATGATGTAGGTCACTTCAGCTCCTCTTTCGTCCGGGCGCCGGCACGGCATTCGGTCCGGGCGACGCCACGACCGATCGCGCCTACCAATCTAGTATCGCCGGGCGGGTGAGGTTTGGCCGGCTAACACTAGGTCATCTGGCCGGCGGTCGCCAAAAGAGTTCGCCGCCAACCGCGCTCAGCCGAGTTCGACGCGTTCGGTCGGCGCTGTGGCGTCGCGCCGCCAACCGCGCTTGCCGCTCGCGGCGTGCCAGACATAGCCCGCGTAGCTGACCTGCCTGATGCCGTAGATCTTGGCGTGGGTGACCGCCCAGCTCGCGATCGCCCAGCCGGGCCGAGTCTGCCCGGGCCCCGTCTGCCCGGGCCCCGTCTGCCCGGGCCGAGTCCGCCCGGTCCGCGTCTGCAGGATGCCCGCGGACACGACGCCTCCCACGGATGCGGCGCTTCCTGCGGGAGGGACGCGGGTAGCGGGGGTCTGCACGCCGAGCCCGGCGCCCGGGTCGCCCGCAGCGTCGGCGTCTTCGGTCAGCGGCCCGAACGTGCGCGTCAGCTCACTTGCCGCAGCGGCCAGCCGCGCGTCGCGCTGATGCGGGTATGGCCGGTACCAGCACCAGACCGCGCGTGCGGCGTTGCCGGTGAATGCCGCCGACAGCATCGCCGCGACCTGCTCGTACTGTGCGTACGCGGTGCCGTCCGCACTGTGCTGCACGGCCTGCGCCGCTCGGTAGACCGGCAGGTGACGATACCCAGGCACGCGCACAAGGGCGGCGAAGAACCTGGTAGCCGCATAGACGGGGTCCTTGAGCTGACTCGGGGTGCCCCAGCCCTTCGAGGGACGTTGCTGGAAGATTCCTACCGAGTCGCGATCGCCGTAGTCGACGTTGTGCAGGTGGGACTCTTGCAGTGCGGTGGCGAGGGCGACGGTGACGGCGTCCCTCGGCAGCCCGCCGCGGTAACCGACTCCGGCGATCGTCGCGGCGATGGCAGCCTGCTCAGGGTCGAGGTCTACGACCTGCCTCGCGACCGTGGCCTGGCAGCCGTCGCCGAGCAACAGTGGCTTGCCCTGCTGAAACACCACGTAGCTGCCGATTCCGAGCGCGACAGCGCCGACCGTGGTGAACACGATCGCTCTCCAGCGCCTGGCGCGGGTCTTTCGCACAACATCTGACGCTACCCAGGCTCTAGGCTCGCTGGGTATGAGCCACCCATCAGGGGTCACAGCCTCGCAGCCCGCGATGCCGCGGCCGAGCCCGCTCCCGGCTGAGCTGGATGAATTGTGGGACAGGCGCGCGGAACTCGGCCCGGCGGACGCGGCCGCACGCGCCGCGGTGACGGCGGCCGTTGACGCGCTCGACACCGGATCGGCACGTGTCGCCTACGTCGATCCGGCGTCGGGCCAGGTGGTTGTGGACGAGCGTGCCAAGCGCGCAATACTGCTGAGCTTTCGCGTGCTGCCGATGGAACGCTCGCAGGCGGGTGATTTTCATTATCACGACCGGATCCCGCTGAAGACGCGGCTGCAGGGCGTTCGGGTCGTGCCCGGCGCGATCGCGCGGTGGGGCGCGTACATCGCCCCGGGCGCGGTCCTGATGCCGTCGTTCATCAACGTCGGCGCCTTCGTGGCGCAGGGCACCCTTGTGGACACCTGGGCGACGGTCGGATCGTGCGCGCAGATCGGAAGCAACGTCCATCTGTCCGGCGGTGTCGGCATCGGCGGTGTGCTCGAGCCGCCGAACGCGGTTCCCGTTGTGGTCGAGGATGACGCCTTCGTCGGCTCCCGCTGCATGGTCGTGGAGGGGGCGCGGGTCCGCCGGGGCGCCAAGCTGGGCGCGGGCACGATCCTGACCAGGACGAGCCGGGTCTTCGACGTGGAAAGCGGCGAGGAGCTGCGGCGAGGTGAGGCGCCCGTGTGGTCGGTGTGTGTCAGCGGCACGCGGGTCAAGACCTTTCCAGGCGGCGATTTCGGCGTCCCCTGCGTGCTGGTGCTGAAGCGGCTGCCCGAGGGTGGCCAGCACGACAAGCTGCTGCTCAACGAGATCCTCCGGGAGCACGGTGTGAATGCGTAAAAGCAAAACCCGCTAGATCCTTAACGGCTCACGCGGTGCGCGTCACCAGGGGGACGGCGGGGGGATCCCGGGGGTCGTCCCCCCGGGGCCAGCACCGTCCTAACGGCTGCCGCAGCGTGTCCCGCCCGTCGCCCAGCGCTCCAGCCGCGAGGCGCGCAACGCGCGAGGGCGACGTGTGACATGTGAACCGTTCCGCCTCGTTACGGTGTTGACCATGGGCCTGAATCCAGAACAACGCCGCCGGGTGCGTCGGCAGGGGCCGGCGACACTGCGCGGCAAGGCGATCCCGCTCACCACCACCGACCAGCGGCTGCTCGACAGGCGCGGTCCAAGCGATTGGGTACACACCGATCCGTGGCGAGTGCTGCGGATACAGGCGGAGTTCGTCGAGGGCTTCGGGCTTCTCGCGGAGGTCGGAAAGGCCGTGAGCGTGTTCGGCGCTTCGCGGGCCAAACCCGGATCGGACGGGTACGAGCTCGCCGAGGAAGTCGCGACCGGTCTCGTCCGCGCCGGATACGCCGTGATCACTGGTGGCGGGCCAGGGATCATGGAGGCGGCGAACAAGGGCGCGGTGGCGGCGAGCGGCGTGTCTGTCGGCCTCGGCATCGAGCTGCCCGTCGAGCAGGGCCTGAACGACTTCGTCGAGATCGGCCTTGAGTTCAGGTACTTCTTCGTGCGCAAGACGGTGTTCATCAAGTACTCGCAGGCGTTCGTGGTGCTGCCTGGCGGGTTCGGCACTCTGGATGAGCTGTTCGAGGCGTTGACCCTCGTCCAGACCGGCAAGATCACGAAGTTCCCCATCGTGCTTGTCGGCAGTTCTTTCTGGGGCGGGCTGATCTCGTGGATGGAGAAACGACTGCTCGCCGAGGGCAAGATTTCTCCGGGCGATCTTGAACTGCTACAGGTCACCGACAGTCCCGCTGAGGTGATCCGCGTCATCACCGAGGCCCACAGCCAGCCGGGTGCCATAACCTCGTAAGCGAGCCATCGGCGCGGGCCCCGCCGCGACCGCACTCGCCCCGCAGTGGCAGCTCCACCGGCCGAACATGGCACCATGCATTACGTGCTCGTGCTGATGGGCGCTGCGATCGTCGCGATCCTGATCTGCGTCGTTGTTGTTGCGACCGGCCGGGGCGGCGAGATGGCGTACTTTCCCAACGATTACGCGCCGCCGGACCTCGGCGCGCTTGCCGCGACCGACGTGGCGCTGCTGCGGCCTCCGACGGCGCTATGGGGCTACAACATGCAAGCCACTGACGAGGCGCTGAGCGGCATCGCCTCGGCGCTGAGCGCGCGCGATGTCCGCATCGCCTCGCTTGAGCGCCAGCTCGCCGAGCTGCGCGCGGCGGCTCGAACCGGGCAGGATCAGAGCAGGAAGACGCCCGGTGAGCTTGGCCGTCGCGATCCAGACCACTAGTACGTGCTAGCCTGCGCCGTGACCTTGCCTCATCGTCGTTTGCTGGAGCCTGCGCCATGCGAGAACGCACCCTCGTCATCGTGAAGCCTGATGCCTACCAGCGCGGTTTGACCGGCGTCGTTCTCGCCCGTCTGGAGCAGCGCGGGCTGGTGGTCGAGGCAATGCGCGTCTCCAAGAACGAGACGGAGATCATCGAGGACCATTACCCGCGATCGCAGGAGTGGCTGACGGCGGTGGGCGACAAGACCCTTGCCGACTACGCCAAGCTCGGCATCTCCGCTCAGGACCGGGTCGGAACCGACGATCCCATCCAGATTGGCCGGATGGTGCGGGAGTGGCTGACGGAGTTCTTGCTGAGCGGGCCGGTGGTGCCCATGGTGATCTCCGGCAACCGTGCCATTGAGACGGTTCGCAAGATCATCGGAAACACGCTGCCTGTGGCGGCGGCGCCGGGCACGATCCGTGGCGACTTCAGCTCGGATTCGCCCGACATCGCGAACGAGCAGCGGCGGCCGGTCAAGAACTTGGTGCACGCCTCAGGCGACGCGGACGAGGCCGCACGAGAGATCAAGCTTTGGTTCCCCGAATTCGGGTGAACCCTGTCGCGCCGGGAAATGACAGACTGTGAGATACCCGGTTCGATGGAGGCGAGATGACCGCTGAGGTTCCCGCTGGCGTGGATGCGGCCAAACCGAGTACGGCACGCGTTTATGACTATCTTCTTGGCGGCACGAACAACTACCAGTCGGATCGCTTAGCGGGCGAGAAGATGAAACAACGGGCGCCCGAGCTTGTGGACTCGGCATGGGCCAACCGGGGATTCCATCAGCGGGCCGCTAAGTGGATCGCCGAGCGGGGTGTTAGCCAGTTCATCGACATCGGGTCTGGGCTGCCCACCGTGGGCAATACGCATGAGGTCGTGCAGAAGGTCAATCCCGCCGCCCGGGTTGTGTATGTCGACAACGACCCGATGGTTCTGGCCTTTGGCTCGGCGCTGCTCACCGAGGCGGGTTCGGCCAAGGTCATACTGGGCGACCTGTGTGATCCGGACGAGGTGCTGAGCCACCCGGAGCTTCGGTCGCTGATCAGATTCGACGAACCCACCGGCCTGCTCATGACGGCGGTCGTGCATTTCGTGTCCGGCGCCGACGACCCGTGGGGCCTGGTCGCGCGGTACGTGGACGCGCTCGCCCCGGGTAGCTATCTGGCCTTGTCACACATGACGGCGGACAAAAAGCCACCGCTCGCCGTGCAGGTGATCTCCGAGGTCGGAGCGAACGCCGCCGGAGGCGTGTACCTTCGCCCGAAGGCTGACGTGGAGCGCTTCTTCGACGGCCTTGAGCTGGTCCCACCGTATGAGGACGGCGACCCGGCCGTGGTGTACGCGGGCGAATGGGGCGCCGAGGATGTGCGCGCGGCCGACACCGACGGGTCGCGCTGGCTGTACTCTGGGGTCGCCCGGCGCGGGTGAACGGCGCCGCGCCCAGCGCGGCGCCGTTCCCCCGCACCTGCGGCGATGGCCGGGCAAGGAGACACGATGGCCGGTAAGCCAACCGTGCAGGGGTTGGGCATCGATATCGGCGCCCAGGCCTGGCGGCGGTCGGGTGACGGGCGCGGCGCGGTCGAGGTCGCCTTTGTCCGCGAGTCGGCCACCGCAGGCGAGTGGATACTCATGCGCGTGGTCGGCGACCCGGGCGGCCGGATCCTCGTCTATGACCGCCATGAATGGGAATGCTTTCTCGACGGCGTGAAGAATGGCGAGTTTGACGACGCGGCCAGTTAGTGGTCTGTATTAGTAGACTGTATTAATAGTCTGTTATGGCGTCTTCTTTGGCTGCGCGAGGCCCTTGTCAGCGCCTCGTCGCCGTCGGGGTCGTCGGGGACGACCGCGCGCTGGTCTACTACGAGCTGGCCGCCAGCTTCCGCCTCGGCCGCGCCCGCGCGGTGGTCTGCCACTGAGCTGGCCGCCAGCCTTCCGCCTCGCCCACACCAGTCCGGCGACGCTCTCTGGCTCAACAGATCTTGTGACAGGCGCTGGAGCGCCACCAGGAATCCGGCGCGCCGTGTCCCCATCCGGCTGGGTGTGGGCAGGGCCGTTGCCGACGGCTCGCCTGCCGACCCGATGCCGCGCTTCGTGCGGTTGGCACGCCGCAGCGTTAGATAGTGAGCACGGTCCGCGCGGTTCGAGTAAGACTTAGGAAGGTCCAGCGGGGAGGCGGCGGTGGTTCTGGTGGCGCATCCCACCCGCTCCAATCTCAACGCGCGATGCCCTACACGCAACTATCCATTTGTGATTCGCAAGTTAGGTACTAGTATTCCAAATGTGACGAACTGTCAAGGAGGGCACGGATGGCTGATGATGCCTACGGTGCCACGGTGGCCAAACGCCGGCTGTCCCGCCGCCTAGCCCAGCTCCGGTTAGCGAGCGGTTACACCGCCAACCATGTCTGCGACGTCCTGAACTGGGGGCGCGGCAAGGTCGGCCGCTTCGAGGCCAACCAGTGGAAGCGCCCAGAGATGAGCGACATCCGGGACCTGCTGCGCATCTACGGGGTGAAGAGCGCCGAGAAGGACGAACTCGAAGATCTTGCCATCCTGGCGCGCGCCCGAGGGTGGTGGCGCGACTACCCGGACATCTTCGACAACGAGTTCCCCGGCTTCGAGAACGACGCCACCCGCATCCGCGTCTTCATGCCGCTTGTGCTGCCCGGGCTGCTGCAAACCCCGGCCTACGTGGAGGCGCTTATCCGCGCTGGCCTCAGGGCGCCGTCGTGGCGCCGACGGATGCTGGAGACCCGCGCGCGGCGGCAGGAGCTGCTCACGCGCACCGACGAAACGGCGCCCATGTTCAGCGCGGTGATCACAGAGGCGTCTTTGATGTACCGGTGGGGAACGCGCGACGACCGGCGAGAGCAGGTCTCGCATCTTGTGCAGATGAGCCGCCGCCCCAACGTCGACCTCCGGGTGCAGCGTTTCGCCGATGGGCCGCCGACTGGCATGCATTCCATGGTCAACATCTTCGACTTCCCTGGTGACGAGCCGAGCATCGTCTACATCGAGACCGACTACGCGATCGAGGAAGTAAACCGCGCGGAGGAGGTGACCAACTACGTCAAATCCTTCGGCCATGCCAGTGGCGCGGCGCTCGAGCCGGTGGAAACCGCGTTCTACCTTGAGCAGCTCGCCGAGCAATTGGAGTGAGAAATGACTGACCTGTCTCGTGCTGCCTGGCGGAAGGCCAGCAGAAGCTCGTACAACGGGGGGTGCGTTGAGGTTGCGGCCAACCTCGGGGGGGTCGTGGCCGTCCGCGACAGCAAACGTCCTGACGGCGGTGCGCATATCGTCTCGCGATCAGCTTTTGCCGCGTTCCTCGCTGACGTGAAGGCGGGCCGTTACGACATCTGAGCGGACCGAGCGAGCACATCGCACTGCGAAGAATCCCCCGGGATGCGCCCCCGGGGGATTCTTCCTAACTGCGCCTGTCTCAAGGCCCGGCGGGCCAGTGCCTGGTGACCGCCGCGACTGCGACTGTACCCGTCGCGGCCGAACCTACGCAGTATCTGTCGCCGTGTGCGCTAGTGGTCAGGGTCTTTTGAGCGGACGGCGTCCCTGTCGGTGCATCGCACCGTTCCCTGCCCCCGGAAGGGCGACGGTTCTGGGAGCGGCAGAAGGCGTGCCACCGACGCCGCCGTGCCGGTTTTTACCCGCCGCGACTACCGGCAGACCATCTCGCCAGGTGACATTTCTGAAGATGTCGTTGCGAAGAGAGCCACCTGACTCATAATCTCTGTTTCACAGATTGATGACTCACGAAGGCTGAGGATCATGTTTGTGGGGTCACGGATCTTACATTCTGTCTCAAGCCTTCCCCGCCGGAGGCAGCCTGGGGGGGAGCTAGTGCTGTCCCGGCGTGGCCGTGCCAGCGGAGCCGGGGGGAGTCGCTCCGCTGGCACGGCCACCAAGCTGGTCAATAGCCCTGGAACGTGGCTGGTCAATGGCCCTGGAACGTAGGTCTTTCCTTGCGCACGAATGATTGTGTCGCGGCTATATGATCGGCGGTCCTTGCCAAGCGCTCCTGCAGGTCGGCCTCTCTGTCGAGCGTCTCGCGCAAACCGTGACCCGCCGCGAAATCGAGAACCTCCTTGATCGCCGCATAGGCGGCGGTAGGGCCTGCCGCCAGCTTTTCTGCGAGCCGCCGCGCCGCCCCCGCTAGCTCCTCACCGGGCACAACCGAGCTGACCAGACCCAGTTCGAGCATGCGGGCCGCATCGATCGGTTCGGCAAGCATGAGCAGTTCGGTTGCCCGCCCCCGGCCGACGAGCCGTTGCAGGGTCCACGAGGAACCCGTGTCCGGACCGAATCCAACCCTGGCGAATGCCATCATCATGGAGGCGCCCGTTGCGGCCAGGCGTAGGTCGCATGCGAGCGCGAGCGATGCGCCCGCCCCGGCCGCCACACCGTTCATCGCGGCGATAATTGGTTTCGGCATTGCAGCGATCGCGTTAACGATCGGGTTGTAGTGCAGCCTCACCGTGTCCGCTCCCTGACCCGCCTCCAGGGCGGCGGCGTGTTCGCGAAGATCCTGACCGGCGCAAAAGCCGCGCCCCGCGCCGGTGAGGATAACCGCGCGCACGCCGGCGTCGCCTGCCGCGCCGTCGAGGGTCTCGAGCAGCGCCGCCTTCATCGGGGTCGTGAGGGAATTCATGGCATCGGGGCGGTTCAGTGTGACCACGGCCACCGCGCCATCGACCTCGTAAGCAACGGTGTCGTGCGCCACGATCTCAGACACGCCGATCTCCTTACGTCACCTCGACCCGGGCGCCGGGTCGCAGACAACAGTCCACGAACCGGGCCGCAGAAGGCAAGAGCCTCGCTGCCTCCGCGTCGAACAACTCGGCCGCTTTGCGGCCCGGCCACTCCTGTGGCAGCAACTGTGGCGGCAGCCCGGGATCGGAGAACAGGAACTTGCGCCACTCATGCACCAGCCTGCTCCGCACGGCGAAGGCGGTCTCGTCTTCAGATCCGCCGCCCGAGGGAGCGAGCAGGTCGCCTACGATCTCGAGCCAGCGCTGGTACGAGCGGGCGAGGCCGTCGAGATCCCACACGCGTGTGGCTAGCCCACGGTCGTCACCGTCGTAGGACGCCGCGAACTGTTGCGCGCGCACCCGTTCGGTTTCGAGCATCGCGTCGAGTTCTGGAGAGCGACGTGGGCTGATCCAGGTCGATTCGTCCAGCGGCGCATAGCCGAGGTATCGCATTGCCGCGCGCAGGCGCTCTCGGCGTGATCGCTCACGCACCCGCTCGGTGATCGCCACATGCCAGTGGCCGTCCCACTCGCGGGTTGCGCGCCGATAGATCCGGTCAGCGGCTTCGTCCAGCCGGTGCGTCGCCCGGCGCGTGAGCGCATATCCCGCTCCCTCTGGCATCCGCACCGGTTCCAGCCATCCCTGGCGCACCATGCGCGAGACCGCGGTCCTGACGGCTGGCGGGCTGATCCCGAGTGGCGCGAGCAGCCGCACCAAAGCGGCGACGGGCGCGCGGCCGCCGCGCGACCGCAGATGATCGCCGTAAAGATCAAAGAGGGCCGAACGTGCGTCCACGTGGTCTAGTGTCGCGTCCTTCGCTGGTCCGTGAGTGCGTCGCGGCCGAGTCGCGGTGATCGCAGGCCCAGCGGAGCGCTGCACGCACGGGCAGGATGGGAAGCTGATCGTTACCATTCCAGGCCCAGAGACGGGATAATAGGTGCGACTGATCAATGAGGCAGAGGATGGCCGGTCCCGCCGCGGGTGCCGGCTTCGGCGGTATGTGGGCCAAGAAGGTCCATGCGGCCCCGGACAGGAAGGGGATGCGGGATGGCGGCGATGAAGCCGCGGACAGGCGACGGTCCGCTCGAAGTCACCAAGGAGGGCCGCGGCATCGTCATGCGTGTCCCGCTCGAGGGCGGTGGGCGGCTAGTGGTGGAGCTCTCGGCAGACGAGGCTAACCAGCTAGGCGACGCGCTCAAGTCCGTCGTCAGCGTCGGCTGAGCCCGGGTGCTGCAAGCAACGATCACGGCGGCGTCGGCCTCTGGACCGTCGCCGCTGCGTGACTACCTCTCCGCCGCACGTGAGTCTGGTGCTCCCATCGATTTCGCCGTTGTCCCAGTACACCCAGGCGAGGGTGTGGCCGTTCCTGACGTCGGCGCCGCCGAGTTCGAGCCCTTTGTCCCCGGCGGGGCGACCCGTCTGCTGACCTCGTACGAGGCGTCGGGCAAAGCTGGCGAAGTGACGGAGGCGCCGGCCGACGTAGCCGGCGGGCTGGTGCGGCTGATCTTCCTCGGCGCAGGTGACCGCTCGGATGCGTCGTGGCGACGCGCAGGCGCCGCTGTCGGCCGCCGGGTTACCGCTGGGCGGACTGCCGTGACCGCGCTTCCAGACGGTATGTCACCGGACGCGGTGCAGGCCTTCGCCGAAGGCGTTCTGCTCGGCTCGTACAAGTTCACGTTCACATCCACCGATGGGACCGGCTCTTCGGACGGGACGGGCGCCGCGGACCGGGCGGGCGCAGCGGACGGCACGGGCGCAGCGGACGGGACCGACGCGCGAAGCGCAGCCGTTCGGCTAATTGCTCTGGGGTTGGACGAACAGGCCGACGTCTGGCCGGCGATCGCCCGGGCCGCCGCCGTCGCGCGAGCAGTTGGCTTCGCTCGCGATCTGATCAATACGCCCTCTGCGCGCAAGAGCCCGCAGTGGCTGGCCGAGCAAGCCGTTCAGCTCGCTGGGCGGTGCGACCTGCGGGTCCGGGTGCGCGCTCAGGACGAGCTCGCCTCGGCCGGCTTCGGCGGCATCCTCGCGGTGGGCGCCGGCTCGTCGCGTCCGCCGCGGCTGATCGAGCTCAGCTACGAACCGGACGGTTGGGACAGCCACGTCGTGCTCGTCGGCAAGGGCATCACCTTCGACAGTGGCGGGCTGTCGCTGAAGCCGAACGACAACATGAAGACGATGAAGACCGACATGGCTGGCGGCGCAGCCGTCATGGCTGTTCTTTCCTCGCTCCGCTCGCTCGGCGTGCGAGCCAAGGTCACCGGCCTTGTTGCCGCCGCGGAGAACATGCCCTCTGGATCGGCTGCCCGCCCGGGTGACGTGATCACCCATTACGGCGGCAGAACCGTGGAAGTTCTCAACACCGACGCGGAGGGGCGGCTGGTGCTTGCCGATGCGCTCGCCTATGCGGACCAGACCTTGGACCCACATGTGATCGTGGATCTCGCCACGCTGACCGGGGCGTCCAGGATGGCGCTTGGCACAACGGTGGGCGCCATGTTCACCGGCGACGATGACCTGGCCGCGGCGCTTTCTGCGGCCGGGGAGGCCAGCGGTGAGCGGCTCTGGCGCCTGCCGCTCATCGAGGAGTACCGTGACTCGCTCGACTCACGGGTCGCCGACATGGCCAACATCGGCGGACGCCGCTATGGCCGTCCAGGGGCGATCGAGGCCGCCCTGTTTCTGCGTGAGTTCACCGGCGGGCGCTCCTGGGCGCATCTCGATATCGCGGGACCCGCGCGCTCGGCCACCGATGAGGGGGAGACGGCCAAGGGCGGCACTGGCTTCGGCACCAGGCTGCTGCTGCGCTGGATCGCAGGTCTGTAACCCCGCTGACCCGGTCAGCCAGCCGGTCGCTTGATCGCGGCGAGCAAGCCGTCACCAACCGGCAGCAACAGCGGTATCAGCCGGTCGTCGTCGCGAACCTGTAGCCCGAGTTCGCGCAGCGTCACCGTGTCCGGGTCGCGTTGCGCGGGATCAGCCACGCTGCCGCCCCACAGCGCGTTGTCGAAAGCGACGATCCCGCCCGGTCGCAGCAGCCGAAGGCCTTCCGCGAAGTAATCCAGGTACTCCTGTTTGGCCGCATCGCAGAAGACCATGTCGTATCCGCCGTCGGTCAGGCGCGGAAGCACATCAAGCGCGCGCCCGCTTATCAGGCGGTACCGATTGCTCGCGAAGCCGGCCTCGGTGAACACCTTGCGCGCCAGCCGTTGGTGTTCGGGCTCAACATCAACGCTGGTAAGCACGCCGTCTTGGCGCATGCCGCGCAGCAGCCAGATGCCGGATGTGCCACAGCCGGTACCCACTTCAACGACCGCCCTCGCGCTGATCGCGGCGGCAAGAAAGCGAAGGGCCGCACCAACGCCGGGGCCTATTGGGGATGCGCCACCGACCTCGGCCGCGTTCACGCGCGCCGCGCGCAGCGGCTCGTCCTCGGCGAGGAAGCCCTCGACATAGGCGAGTATGGCCTCTGAACTGCTGATTGCTGCCCTCCCTCGCATGGTTGCGACGGCTCGTCTGCTGCCGCAGCTTACCTGTCCGCCGTCGCGCGCGTCTGGCGATACCGCCGCGGTCGGCATGGAACCGCTCGGCCCGGTGCGGCGTTGTTCCCAGCAGGCGTTATTGGCGGAATCGGAGAAGACCGGGCACGATGGTCGTAACGGAGGTAGGCAGCAGGAGGGGGGCGGCGGTGGAAGGCACGGGAGCGCCGCCCGCTGCCCCAGACTGGAACCCGCCGACATGGGAGCAGATTGTGCGGACCCATTCGGCACAGGTCTACCGTCTGGCGTACCGGCTCACCGGCAACCCGCAGGACGCCGAGGATCTGACACAGGAAGTCTTCGTCCGCGTCTTCCGTTCGCTGTCCCAGTACACACCAGGCACTTTCGAAGGCTGGCTTCACCGGATCACCACCAACCTCTTCCTGGACATGGTGCGGCGACGGCAGCGGATTCGATTTGAAGGACTGGCTGATGACGCGGAGCAACGGATGCACGGGCCAGATCCAACCCCCGCCCAGGCATTCGAGGAACGGCACCTGGACTCTGACGTCGCAGCAGCACTGGAAGCTATGCCGCCCGAATACCGTGCCGCCGTCGTGCTTTGCGACATCGAAGGGCTGTCCTACGAGGAGATCTCGGCAACGCTTGGCGTGAAGCTGGGCACGGTACGCAGCAGAATTCATCGCGGCCGTGCGCAACTGCGTGCGGCTCTCGACCATCGCCGGCCGCGCGATCGGGACACCCGCCCTCAGTCCTCGCGCGAGGGCGGGGGGGTCGAGGAACCATGAGTCACTTGGGGGATCGCCTTTCCGCGCTTGTCGACGGCGAGCTTGGTCACGACGAGCGCGACCGCATGTACGTGCATCTCGCGGCATGCGCGCAATGCCGTGCCGAGGCGCAGATGCTGCGAGCGTTGAAGCGGCGCGTCGCGGCGCTTGGTGAGCTGGCTATGGACCCGCGGCTGCTTGGGCGCTTGGTCGCGCTCGCCGAGCCCGGCGGGCCCGTTCCCGAGCGCCCGCGGGCATTCCCCGGATCACTTGCGCCGCGCGCGGCGTTGCGTTTGTACCCCGACACGCATGCTGGGGCGACGCGCGGCGTCCAGGGCAGGGGCCGGGCGCGCTACGTGGTCGCCGCAGGTGTCAGCTTCATCGTGATTGCGGTCGGCGGACTCTCGTTCATCGCCGGTGGGACGGAGGGGCCTGCGGTGCCACACGTCACGCCACAGGTGGAGATGTTCACCGTGGAACACTCGGTCACGACAGGCGAGGTACCGTCGCTCGACCCGGCAAGCACCTTCCTGCCGTCCGGCAAGGCCGGCCGCGGAGGACCGTGAGGACCGCCGTACAGGAACAGAACCGCCCGGTGGCCAAGCCAGCCGGGTCCGCGGTGGCTTCTGCCGCGGTCCTTTTGCTGATCCTCGCGCCTGCGTTGGCCGTCATCGCGGGCGCTGATGCGCTCACCCAGGGGCCGGAAGGCACCCGCAGGCAGGCGCGCGCAGACCTCGGCCTCCTGGCAGCCGTGACCACCGCCCGTGCGGGTGAACTCGGCGCGTTCGCGCCGGGCACGGCCGAGGTGTCAAAGGCCCATGCCGCCGCTGCGGGAGGTCGTCCCCTTCGTCTGCGCCAGCTCAGTGATCGCGGCCTGCGGCTGCTGCGTGAGTCGGCGGACGCAGGACGGACCATTTCCTACCAAGGCGTCCAGGTTGTCTCGTGGTGGAGCGCGAAGGGAACCACCACCATCGTTGTGCATGTGGTACACCAACCAGGGCGGGGAACGCTGCTGCGGACAGCCGATACCGGTGCCGGAGCCGCCAGCGAATCCTTTGTAGCCGACGATCCCGGCGCGCAGTCAAGTGACGTGCTCGGAGTGACCGAGGAGACGCCTGGCCTGCTCGCCGACAACTACTATGTGGTCGCCTCGGGCACCGGATCGGCGAGCGGCCGCACCGCGGCCATCGTCGAAGCGCATCGCGACAACGGCACGCTTGCGGCCAGGTTCTGGCTGGACGCCGCTACGAAGATCCCCTTGCGCCGCGAGCTCTTCGACGGCCAATCGCGGATGATCAACGAGAGCTCGTTCATCGACCTGGACCTCAACCGGCGGGCGGTAGCAGTGTCGATGGCGCTCCTGCGCACCGGCTCCTTCCGGCCATGGAATGCGCTCACCCCAGCTGACCTCGGCGTGCTGCGCGCCGAGGGCTGGCCGCTGCCGAGCCATCTGCCCGATGGGCTCACGCTCTTCAGTGCTCGGCAGGCAACTACCCGGTCCGGCCTGGTGTTGGAGCTTGGATACTCCGACGGCCTGTCCGGGCTGTCACTTTTCGTGCAGCGCGGTGGCTTGTCCGGCCCACTTCCTGGATGGCGGGAGGTCAAGGCCGGCGGCTGGCCCGTTTACGCGCGCGATCCGATGGGACAGGGCCTCACCTGGTCCAGCCACGGCCACGTGCTGACCGTCATAGCCGACGCGGGAACGTTGACGATCAGCGCCGTGGTGAAGGCGCTTCCACACGACGCTGAGCCGGGTTTTTGGGCGCGGCTGCGCTATGGATTCCGGCGAGTGGTGTCATGGGTTAACCCGTTCGGCTGAGGCTCGTCCTGCTTGGCGTGAGCCGTTGAGTACTGCCTGCCCTGCCGGCCGAAGCGCACCGGGCGGACCAGGCCGTGACTGGCCAGGTAGTGTCACCAGCGGAGGCATAAGAGCGTCATGACGCGGGCCACGCCTGCGGTGCAGGGAGTAGGGACATGACGACCGACGAATCTGGGTCCGGGAGTCCAGGTCTCCGACCCAGGGCCGGCGCGCCGAATCCCGAGGGCGCGGAGCAGACGCCCAAATATGCCGGGCCGGACCCGGCCGACGCGCCGCCGGCCACCGGACACCCAGCGACTGAGCAAGGCCGCGACGCGGAGGCAGAGGCAGCGGGCACCGCGGCGAATTCTGATCTGCCCAGACGGCACCCGGGTGCAAATCTACCGCCGCAGCCGTTTTTCGCCCCTCCCGTTGGCTCGGCCCCGCCGCCGGGCCAACGCCAGCCGCACTGGCAAGTCGGCCCGCCGCGACATCTGGCCGGGCCTTACCCACCCGCGCAGCCCCAGCCAGTGGCGCAGCCGCCGTCGGCAGCGCAGCCGCTCCCAGCGGCGCATGGCTATCCGCCAACGCAGCCTCATCCAGCGGCGCAACCCTATCCGCCCGATTGATCACCCTTGGCTTGGCGATTGCGCTGGTGGCGGCGCTCGCGGGCGGGCTGGTTGGCGGCTACATCGGCGCGCATCGCGTCTCGACAGGCGGCGCCACCCGCCAGGTGTATGACCCGGGCCCGACACCCGCCGCGATAACCCGTAGGCCCCCAGCCTCAGTCGCAGGGATCGCGGCGAGAATTCTGCCCAGCGTTGTAATGATCAAGGTGAACGGCGGGACGGGGACGGGCTCCGGATTCATCATCAATGGCGGCTACATCATCACCAACAACCACGTCGTCACTCTCGACGGTCAGGTCAAAAGCGCAAGGCTGCAAGTGGTCTTCAATGGAGGCCAGACCACCCCGGCCAAACTGGTGGGCACCGATCCGTATTCGGATATCGCTGTCATTCAGCCGCAGGGCATCCAGAACCTCATCCCCGTGCGGCTCGGCAACTCCGATGGCGTGGTCGTCGGCGACCCCGTCATCGCCGTCGGCTCGCCGTTGGGCCTCGCAGGCACTGTCACCAGCGGCATCGTGAGCGCGCTGAATCGGCCGGTGCAGGCCAGCGATCAGCCGGGCAATGGGTCGCAGGCCTTCATCGACGCCATCCAGACCGACGCGCCGATCAACCCGGGTAACTCCGGCGGCCCGCTGCTCAACGTACAGGGTCAGGTCGTCGGCGTGAACTCAGCGATCGCCACGCTCGGCGGCGGTTCCATCGGCAACGGGGGCCAGAGCGGAAGCATCGGTCTCGGTTTCGCCATCCCGATCAACCAGGTCCGCCGTGTCGCGCAGCAACTCATCAAGACCGGCAAGGCGGTCCATCCGGTGATCGGCGCGGTGATCGACATGTCCTACACCGGTAACGGCGCGCGGATCGCGAGGCCGGGATCGGGGAGCCAGCATCCGATCCTGCCCGGCGGCCCCGCCGCCAAAGCGGGTCTTCGGCCCGGGGACGTGATCGTCGCCTTCGGTGGCAAACCAATCAACAGCCCTGACGAGCTGATTGTGGCTATCCGTAGCCACCAGCCAGGGGACAGAGTTCAGGTCAGCTATCGTCGCGGCGCATCACGGCATACGGTCACGCTCACCCTCGGGTCCGCCAGTTCGTCCTGAGCGGCGCCACGGGGACGCACCGGTGTCGCTTCTGCATCGGGCCCGCGACGGTTTACATTGGACGTGTGGCCGCGGGCGCGTCCCTGGCGCCCGCCCAACCGTTTGTGGAGATCAAGCGTGTTCGACCTGTCCATAGGCAAGATCCTGGTCCTTGGCGTGATCGCCATCGTGCTGTTCGGGCCAGATCAGCTACCCAGGCTTGCCGCGCAGGCCGGACGTGCCCTGCGGGACCTGCGCCGGATGGCGGACAACGCCAGGGCGGACTTGCGCGAAGGACTCGGTCCGGAGTTCTCCAATTTCGACGTGACCGACCTCAACCCGAAGAATTTCGTCCGCAAGCATCTGTTCGAGGACTTCGACGATATCGGCGGCGCTGCGGCGCTGCACCCGGCCGAGGACACCGCCGCGAACAGTGCGATCGCAGCGCGGTCGCTGCCGGCAGGTGAAGCCCCGCCATACGACGCGGAAGCCACCTGAGTGCCCCACCGCACCATCGTCGGCGGGCACCTGTGTATGGGCTCCTACACCGGCGTGAGGCCAAGCTGCCTGCCGGCCAGCCCGCGAGTCCGGACTGCCAGGCCGTCGGAGATCTCGCGCAGGATGCGGCCCGCGGGCGAGGCGCTGTCGCCGAGGGTGACAGGGATGCCGTTGTCGCCGCCCTCCCGCAGCCGCATGTCGATTGGCACCTGCCCGAGCAGCGCCACCGGCGCGCCGGTGATGCGGGTCAGGGCGCTTGTGACTGCCTTGCCGCCGCCGGAGCCGAACACCTCGACCCGCTCGCCGCAGTGTGGACAGGGCAAGTAGGACATGTTCTCGATCACACCGGCGATGCGCTGGTGAGTCTGCATCGAGATCGCCCCGGCGCGTTCTGCCACTTCGGCCGCCGCGATCTGGGGAGTCGTGACGAGCAGCAACTCGGCGGACGGCAGCAGCTGCGCGACCGAGATCGCGACGTCACCGGTGCCTGGCGGCAGATCTATGAACAGCACGTCGAGGTCGCCCCAGTACACGTCCGCGAGGAACTGCTGCAGCGCACGGTGCAGCATCGGCCCACGCCATACCACGGGCGCGTTCCCCTTGGTGAACATGCCGATGGAAATGACCTTCACCTCGTGCGCCGACGGCGGCATGATCATCTGTGCGACCTGGGTGGGACGGCCGGTGACGCCAAGCATCCGCGGCACGGAATGACCGTAGATGTCCGCATCCACCACGCCAACGTTGCGGCCGCTGGCGGCAAGCGCCGCCGCGAGGTTGACCGTGACGGAGGACTTGCCAACGCCGCCCTTGCCGCTCGCGACCGCATAGACGCGGGTCAGCGAGGATGGCTTGGCGAACGGGATCTCCGGCGCCGGCTTGCCGCCGCGCAACTGGCTCTGCAGGTCGCGGCGCTGGTCATCACTCATCACGTCGAGCTCGACCCGCACGCCAGACACACCAGGCACCCCGGCCACCGCGTCGGTGACATCCTTGGTGATCTTGTCTTTCAGCGGACACCCCGCGACCGTGAGCCAGACGTCCACCCGCACGGCACCGCCGGGCGCGACCGCGACATCCTTGACCATCCCGAGTTCGGTGATCGGGCGGCGTATGTCGGGGTCGAGCACCTTGCCAAGGGCCTGAGTCACTTGCTCGACGGTGGGCGCTGAAGTCATGCTCTCATCCTACGGAACGGCCGTCTAAACCCGTCCGTACGCATCCATGCCGTCCGGGTTGACCTGGGTTGGCTTTCCAAACCTGTCCGCGCCTATCCGCGCGCCGCCACCCGCGTTGGCTCCCACGTTTGGCTCCCAAAGGCTCCCGCAGCAAGGCGGGCCGCCGCATGCGCTCCCACGCCGCGACGGCCCTTGATCATCCGTCCGAACTACCGGAAGGACGACCCGATGGACGCAAACCAGACCCACCACCCCGTCGGCCACACCCCACACGGCCCGTTCGAGTCCGCCAGCGACGCCCGCAAGGCCGTCAGGCGCATCTACGAGGCCTACCCCCAAACTGCGCTGTCCATCGGTAACCACAGGATGCTCGACGAAGCCTGCCGGGCCGCAGGTGTCCAGATCGGTGCCTACGACCACAAGATCCTGCTGTGGCTGGCCGGACGGGAACCCGAGACCTGCGCCGCCGTGGTCGGCCTGATCCGTCGCGCTCACCCGGCGCGGCCGCCGGCGGATCACCGGCGCGGCCGTGGTCACGCCGCGGTTCCGCAAGCTCAACTCCGATATCGGGCTCCGCGCCTACTACGCGGCCAAGCTGGGCGATCCGGAAAAGCCGGGTCAGCAGGTCACGTTCGGCTCGACGATGCAGCGCGACGGCGAAGGGCTCCCGGGTGCTCGTCGACCTCCCGTACGGCAAGGGCCTCGACGACGCGGTCAACGTCAAATCCGCGATCGCGTCCGGGCTCGACGTCAGCCTCAGCCAGGTGTTCCTGCACAGGGACCCGACCTCGCACCGCCGGCATGTGCTGTGGGTCGCCGACCGCGATCCTTTGGCCGTGCCGGTCGGCCGCACACTGTTGCTCGCGCGCCGCCCTACCGACATCTGGCAGCCGGCGCAGCTCGGCCTGGACGAGCGGGGCCAGCTCGTCACGGTGCCGCTGATGTGGAACAGCGTGCTCGTCGGCGCGCCGCCGCCGCAGGGCAAGACGTTCTGCGCCAGGGCGCTAGGCTTGTTCGCGGCGCTGGACCCGTACTGCCAGCTCGACGTGTTCGACTGCAGCGGCAAACCCGACTGGCGCCGGTTTGCGCTGGTGGCCGGCTCGTGCGCGTTCGGGCTCACCCCCACCCGCGAGGGCCTGCCGCCCGAGATCTTCCTGACCACCCCGGAGCGGATCAAGGCCGAGGTGCAGGACCGCTACCAGCGGCTGTCGGCCATGCCCGCGAACGTGTGCCCCGAGGGCAAGCTGACCAGGGAGATCGCGCGCAACCCCAAGTACCGGATGCCCGTGCGGCTGCTGCTGGACGAGTTCCAGGAGTGGTTCGACCTGGGCGAGATCAGCAAGCAGATAGCGGCGCTCCTGGTGTTCCTCGGCAAAGTGGCGCCCGGCGCGGGCGGAGCATCACGGAAGGCAGCTGGACGAGATCGCCGACTTTGCCGCTATCGGCCGCGAGGCGAACCCTGGCGTTGAGGTGAAGACGGTCAGCGAGCTTCTTGACCTTGGCGACAAGGAGATCCAGCGCCAGATAGAAGACGACCTGACTGAGCTTGACGACGGCGGTTCACCAGGGCGCTGACCGAGCCCCATAGCAAAAGAGCGCCCCGCCGACCTGGAGGCTGGCGGGGCGCTCGACGCTGGTACGCGCGGCATCAGGGTAACGCATTGCCGGCCCGCCGCGCAGTGGCAACCGGCTCCCAACGGTACAGGTGGCCCACCCTTTCCTGGGCGACCAGGTGCACATCTGCGATGGTGACCTCGCAATCGCCCAGCGATTTGCCCGCGGCCTGGATCACTGGCTGCGCGGGACCGTCCGAGTTGCTGTAGGCGGCTGTCACATGCGGGATCCAGTCCTCACCGCCGCCCGCCCGCTCCGGGCCGAGCACCTGCGCTGCGGCGCCGCACACGGTCTCACGGATCGGCATCAGTGACACCCGCGGCCGGGCCGCGAGCATCACCGCTTCGGGGTGAAACAGCGTCCGGCCGAAGGCCACCTTCGCGGCGCTGACATTGCGGAGTCTCACCGCGGCAGTGGCCGCGATTTCCTTAGCCTCGATCTCGGTGATCTCATCGGCGAATCCCACGATATGGGTGGTCATGTGCAGCCAGGGCTCGGGGACGAGGTCAAGCCCCGGGATGCCAGCAATGCGGGCCTGGAGATCGCGTACGACGCGGCGCACCCCGGGATGATCGGCGAACAGGATGTGCCAGATGTACTGGCGGCGGCCAGGGCGGCAGCCTGGACGCCACCACCAGTGGTCGGCCATCCGGTCCGGCAGGGGGCTCACTGGCTCTCCGCCGCGCTTATCGCTTTGACGCGCAGCGAGGCCGCGCGGAACTCGCCGATCTGTTCGCGCAGGTCTGCGGCCGCTGGGCTTCCGCGGTGGCGCGGCCCGCGCAGGAGCTGACCGACATACCCGAGTCTGTCTGTGATGGTGACGACCCGGTACTCGGCTGGAATGCCTAGGACGGGCGCGATCTCCTCGGCCGCGCCGTCCGCTTCCCCGTCTCTGACGTGCGCGATAGCCGCGCCGATGCGGACCTGCGCCCACGTCCCGTAGACCCATGGATCCCCGGCCGACCACGCCTCGTCAGCTCGCTTGGCCTCTTGCAGGCTGCGCACCAGGTCACCGCAGCCGAGGTTCACGATCGCCGCGTAGTTCGCCTCGCGGGGCGGCGGGCACGACCAAGCCGTTGTGCCATCGTCACCCTCGGCCGGAGTCGCGGCGTCCTGTGCCTCCCGTGCCCGCGAGAGCGCCGCACGGGCACGGGTGAGGTCACCCAACGCCTGAGCCGCGTTCGCCTCCTGGCATGCCAGCAGCACCCGGGCGCCGACTGGCGGGCAGATCTCGTAGCCCTGGCGAGCTCTTGCCATTGCTTGCGCGTACCGCTTCTGCCACTGCGCGGTCTTCGCCTGCGCGCTGAGCACGTAGGCACCTGCCAGGCCCGAGCCGGCTTCCTGTGCGCATATCCAGCCCGCATTGCCGTAAGCCTCAGCTGATGCGTACTGACCGATGTCACCGCACAGAAGTGCAAGAACGGCGAACACTTCCGCGCCCGCCTGGCACAGGTCCCGGGTTTGCGGCAGGCGCTGACGGCCGCCACGCAGCAAATCGGCGATGCGGCGCTGCAATTCAACGGCATCGTTGAGAACGGTGAGCGGAGGCTGGTGCGTGTAGTCGCCCGAGAGCCTCCGCGCGGTCGCCGCGAGGTAGTCGACCGTGGCCTCGCCGACGTTAGTCGACTCCAGCCACGTGCCGAGGTCGACTGCCTGCGATACGGGGCGGAAGAGCGGTGCCCCGTCGTCGCTGTCTTCGCGACCTTCCGCCGCCGGGCCACCGCTTAACTGGTCCGGCTTGATCTCCAGCGCCGCGGCGTAAAGCAGCTCGTAGCGTTCGGTTATCCCGCGCTGGCCGTTTTCCCAGTAGCGGATCATCCGCACCAGGGCGTCATGCACCGGCACGGGGTCATGTCCGGCTGCGTGGCGCAGCCGCCGCGCCATCTCGGGCACGTCCCACCCTCGTGAGCGCCGCCACGCTCGCAGCGCAGCACCATGGACAGGCATCGCGCGTACCTTCGCGTCGCCGTTCCGGCCGCTTGGCAAGCCGGTGTTCCTTCGCGTTACCCGACGTTCCTACTCGTCACTGTCGCACATTCCAGCATGCCCGGTGAACTATTCGTGACCAAGGTGGAACACGCAAGAGGGGGGGACTCGCGCTCATGGCGTCATGGTCGGGAGGCCCGGAACCAGCGCCCGAGCCTGAGCCGCAAGCCGGTTTAGAGCTGCTCGCCGCAGAACTCGGCGGCGAGCAGCTCGCGGCGACGCTGATCACCGCGAACTGTCGGCGGCCGCATCTGCGCGTCACCAACCGCGCCGCCACCCTGCTCACTGAGGCCATTTACTCAGGTCGCGGGTATTTCTGGTGGTCGTGGGCGGAGCGGATCGAGCCTGTGTGGAACGTGGCCGCCGCCGCTGAGAAGGTCCGCCAGGTGCTGCGGGCGCCCGGGAACGGCGCCGCGGCGGGCGGCGGCGCGGAATGCGCCTGCGTCGTGGGCAACGAGCCGCTGCGCGTGACAAGTTCCATCCAAGGCTGCGGCGTTCACGGCGGCGGGCTGTGAGCGGCGAAGCGGCGCACGAGGTCCGGGTGTCCGGTTGCATCGCCGACGGCTGCGTCATCCTCCGCTGCTCCTGCGGCGCGTCGTGGAGCGTGGAATCCGGCCACACCATCCCCGAGCTTGACGGTCTCGCGGCGCAGCACACCTCCGGGATAGCTCCCGGGCGTCCCGGTCTGTCCCCCGTCCCTCCCGGGACGCGGGGCGCCCGGGTCACATGAACGGGCTGGGCGGGTGCGTGGTTCCAGCGGCGGACACACCCAGGAGCACTCGATACACGTGCCCGCCCAGCCTCACCAAAGCTCCGGGCGGCCGGGGGGAAAACGAGGGGGATGGCCCCGCATCCCTGTTCGGCACCGCTCGGCCGCGCGGTCTCGGTCTCCCCTCCCGCCCACACTAAGTGCGCCCCCACCCAACACGGGTCTTGCCGGCCCGTTGGCGTGCGGGCGGGAGGGGAGCCTCGCGGTCCGATTGTCCCAGCGGGCGGCCAGCCGGGCGAAGCAGGCAGCAGAACGGCAAGGAAGAGGGGTATGCCATGACCCGCACGGGATCCGGCGCGCCCGGGCGGCCCGGGTGAGCTCGCGGACGCCCTTGGCCGGGAGGGGCCTGGCGGCGGATGTGCGCGGCCGGTCCGTGCGGGCGCTGGCTGAGCGACGCGCAGCCCGGTTCGCGGCCGTCTACGTGACCTTGCACGCCGCGTACCAGATCGGTGACCACATCATCCAGACGTCCGCAACCTGCTCAAGCGGCTCGCGGCAAAGGCCGGCCTGGGAAAGCGGGTCCATCCGCATGGCCTTAGGCTCAGCCACGCCGCCGAACTGGTGACCGAGGGCATGCCAATGCAGGTGATCCGTGACCAGCTTGGGCACAGCTCACTGGCAGTGACAGACCGGTACCTGCGGCATGTGATGCCAGCCGATGTCGTGGCGATGGGCCGGGCGCGGCGCCGCTTCAACCTGGAGCCCCAGGACACGCAGCCAGCGGTGTCCCGCCCCGGGCCAGAGCCGTGCCCTCACCCGAAAGCGCGCGTGATCCAGGGCCTGTGCGGAGCCTGCGGCACGAACGTCGGCAGCACGCGACGAGCCGGACCTCGCGCCGACAGGCAGCGGGACCCGGCGCGGCGGCGGCAGGCCTTCCTCGGATACCTTCTCTCGGCCTCATCAACAGGCCGGTTTCCTGGTCGCGCCGTCGCTCAGGGCCGCAGCACAATCTCCGTGACTCGAGGAGACACATAGATCCGCCCGTAGCCGGCTCCTGTGATCTCGCGCAGGATCCCTAGTTTCTCCAAACGCTTGATGGCATCGTTAGCGGTCTTGTACTGAACGTTGTGCCGCTTAGCGGCTGTCGACGGCGTTATCGAGGAGTAGCCGATGAGGTCCTCGATGATGTCTACCGCGAAGCCACGGATTGTGTGCTCGCGAGCGGTGCGCAGGAGTTCCTCCCGCACTGTGAGAAGCTGCTCGATCCGTTCCACCATGTCTTGGGCCTGGGCTTCGACGGCTGTCGAGAAGAACTTGACCCACGGGTCGTAATCACCCGTGGCGCTGACATCGAGCAGCAGCGTCTTGTACTGCTCCTTGCGCGGCTTGAGCCATGGGGAGAGGTTGAGAACCGGGTAAGTGAGCGTCCCGGCCTCGATCATCTGCAGAACCACCACCAAGCGGCCGAGCCGGCCGTTTCCGTCGCTAAACGGGTGCAAGGCCTCGAACTGGTAATGGCCGACAGCCGCCTTGACAACCAGCGGCATGTCGTCATCTGGGGCGTTGATCCACTGCTCCCAGTCGCTTACGCCGTCTTCAAGCATGGCTCCCTCAGGAACGGGGACAAAGCGGGACTCCTCGATCCCAAGTTCGCGCTCGCCGATAAAGACTTGACGCTGCCGCAGCTGACCCGAGTCGTACATCTCGCCGCGGGTGTCCTTGATGAGGATGGCCTGGAGTTCGCACAGGACCCTGAGGCAAATGGGCAGAGTCTTGATCATCTCGAAGGCGCGCTCTGCCGCCACGACATAGTTCATGACCTCACGTAGTTCTGCACTGCGACGGGCTTCGTCGATGAAGTCTGCAGCGAGCACCTCATCGAGGGGAGCATAGGTACCCTCCAGCTCGGATGTGCTCTGCGCCTCCCGCCTGAGCACGGGCCGGATCAGCAGGCGCGGATCCGGCAACCGTCGCACAGCGAAATCGAGGCGCCCCAGCGCGAGCGCTGCCTTGGTGACGGAGTTGTATGTGCTCTGGCTGAGTGTGATGGTGGTCGGTGCCGGGCGCGGCACGAACGCATAGTGGCTGTAGTCTCGCTGCAGGTAGGCATCGTGACCGTGAATCGGCTCGAGTTCGCCGGCTGGCGAGGCTCGAAAGCGGTCGATGTCCATGTGGATCTCCAGAGCGTTCGGGCTGCCACCAGAAACTAACAATCTTGGCTAGAGATTTGTAGAAACAGGCTTGTTTCTACAAATTACAGTCTTGAAACTACCGCGAAGCTGGGCTTCGTAATGCCTCTCGCATCTCCCTGTGCTCGCGCACCCATTCGCTTTCGCCCGCGCCGCCTTCGAGCTTGAAGGCGCGCGTCGATCCCGCCGTGGGCAAGCGCCGCCCGGTGCTCGACGACCTGAAGACCGAGCGCAGCAAGCGGACCCTCGTCATGCCCTCGCCCGTCGCAGACGCGCTGCGCGCTGAAGACAGCGCAGGCGGCGGCCAAGCTGCGGCTGGGAAAGCACTGGCAGGACAACGGGATGGTCTTCTGCGGCGACCTCGGCCAGCCGAGGAGGGGGGAGCGGGTCATGACGACCCGTTGGCTCCCGTGTTTGGCTCCCTGTGGCGCTCCCGGCTGGCGCGGCGCTGGTCAGCGCCGCGGGGCATCATAGTCTCATCGTATGAAACGGCCGCTGATCTGGCGCAGCGTGGCATCCGTCGCGCCGGGGTGCGGCTAACGTAAGGTCAGGAATTGTATACTGTCGGCTACTATCAGTCGGTTTCAGCAGGAGAACGCATGGGAACAAGCCTCACCCTCAGCGGTCTGCCGGACAGCCAGGCGCTGGACTACCAGCAGGTCGGGCCCACGGTGTTGCGGATACTGGTTGGTTCGCAGCTGCGCAGGCTGCGCGAGGCGAGCGGTATTTCGCCCAAGGACGCGGGAGAGGCTATCCGGGCCTCACATTCCAAGATCAGTCGGCTGGAGACCGGCCGCACCGGTTTCAAAATCCGCGATGTGACCGATCTGTTGAACCTCTATGAGGTGCACGACGAGGCGGAACGCGCTGCGCTGCTCGCCTTAGCGCGCCAGGCGAACGTACCCGGCTGGTGGCACACCTACGGTGACCTGGTGCCGAACTGGTTCGAGCCTTACCTCGGGCTGGAGCAGGGCGCCAGCGTCATCCGCAGTTACGAGGTGCAGTTCATCCCGGGCCTGCTGCAGACCGAGGACTACGCCCGCGCCGTCATACAACTCGGCCATTCCGACGCCAAGGAGGCCGAGATCGAACGGCGGGTACACATGCGGATGGAACGCCAGCGGCTCCTCACCCGGCCAGATCCACCGCGCGTGTGGGCCGTCATCGATGAGGCCGCGTTTCGCCGGCCGGTCGGCGGCGCCGCCACGATGCGCGGTCAAATCCGGCACCTCCTCGACATCGCGGCCCTTCCCCACCTCACCATCGAGATGGTGCCGTTCAGCGCGGGAGGCCACGCCGCCGCCGGAGGCCCGATCACGATTTTGCGCTTCGCCCAAGACGCGATACCCGACATGGTCTATCTAGAACACCTCACCCACGCCTTCTACTCCGACCGGCAAAGCGACATCGACCTCTACTGCCAGGTCATGCACCGCCTTGTCATCCATTCACAGCCGCTTTCCTCCAGGGTCGCCACGCTGCCCTGGTGAGCTGCCCGACGGGCTCGCTGGACCGTTCAGCGCGTCTCTGGCAGCCGGCGAGCCGCTGGACACCCTTCCGGCATCATGGGCCCATGGCGCGCGCCTACCGTTCGCGAAGGTCATGCCTGGCAGTGCCCGCAAGCAATCCCCGGTTCATCGCGAAGGCCCGTGGCCTGCCCGCCGACCAGATCTTCTTGGATCTGGAAGACGCGGTGGCGCCCGACGCCAAGGAGCAGGCGCGCGCCAACGTGGCGCAGGCGCTCGCAAGCGGCGGTTTCGACGGCAAGGTCCGCGCCGTCCGGGTCAATGACGCCACCACGAAGTGGGCGTACCGCGACGTGGTCACCGTTGTTGAAGCGGCGGGCGCGGGCCTCGACTGCGTCGTCTTGCCGAAGGTGCGCGATCCGGGGCAGGTCGTCTGGCTGGACCTGCTGCTCGGTCAGATCGAGCAGGCGATGGGGTATGAGCAGGGCCGGGTCGGCATCGAGGCGCAGATCGAGGACGCGGCCGGGCTGACGCGCGCGGAAGGGATCGCCTGCGCCTCCGCGCGGTTGGAGGCGCTTATCTTCGGACCGGCTGACTTCATGGCGAGCGTGGGGATGAGATCTCTCGAGGTGGGCGAGCAGCCGCCCGGATACGACCATGGCGACGCGTATCACTATCCACTGATGCGCATCCTCGTGGCGGCGCGCAGCGCAGGGCTGCAGGCCGTTGACGGGCCGTATCTCAAGATTCGCGATGTGGCAGGCTTTCGCCGGTCAGCGGCGCGATCCGCCGCTCTTGGCTACGACGGCAAATGGGTGCTGCATCCGGGGCAACTCGAGGCGGCGAACGAGATATACGCACCGGGACAGGATGACTACGACCACGCCGAGATGATTCTCGACGCCTACGACTACTACGCGCGCACCCACCGCCGCGGGGCGGCCATGCTCGGCGAGGAGATGATCGACGAGGCCTCGCGGAAGATGGCGCTGGCTGTGGCAGTGAAGGGGCGCGCCGCCGGGCTGTCTCGACGCCGCTGGTTCGACCCGCCGGATGGGGCAGTCTCTCCGGCGGGTCTTGGCTGACCCCCTTTAACCGCGAGCCGCACGACGGTAACCTGGCCCGCTGTGCCCCAAGCCTTGATCGCCTCCATCACACAGCCCTCGGGCCCGGACCTGCGGCCGGGCGCTGAGAGACGGCGGCTTGGCTGGCTCGACGCGTTACGCGGGATCGGCGCGCTCTGTGTGGTTTTCGAGCACGTCAATGCGCATGAGTTGCGCGGTGCCCGGCCCGCGATCGTGCCCTGGTTTTCCCCCGGCCTTTACGGGGTCATGGTGTTCTTCCTGGTCAGCGGCTACATCGTGCCGGCATCCCTGGAGCGGCGCGGGAGCGTGCGCGGGTTCTGGGTGGGCAGGCTGTTCCGCCTCTACCCGTTGATGCTCGTCGCGGTCGTGCTCAAGATCTCGCTGTACCAGTTTCACGTGGGCGCCGTGCCAGGCGACGCAATGGATCATCCTGCTCTCGCCGCCCTCGCGCATGCGCTCATGCTGCAGGATCTTCTCGGCGTTTCCAGCGTCGTCAACGTGTTGTGGACGCTCTCCTACGAGATGGTTTTCTATTTGCTCCTTACGTTGCTGTTCGTCGTCCGCCTGCACCGCAACAGCGCAGGATTCGCGGTGGGGTTCGCCGTGATCGGTTTGGCGTTCGGCGGGGTCTTGCCCGAGGCTGGCCTTTCTCGAGGGGCATGGGGGGTCAAGGCGGTCGTGGTCGTCGCGGCGGTGGCGATGGTCGCTGGCCTCGCGGGCGCGGTGAGCGGGCACAGCCGGTCGCGAGTGGCCGGCGCTGCCCTGCTTGGCGGGACCGCCATGGCGCTGCTGCTGTTCAACGGCCGCGCGCGGGCATGGGTGGGATGCACCATCCTTGCCGCCATGTTCACCGGCACCGTGGCCTACCGCGCCGAGCGGCGGCAGATCAGCCGGGCGAAGGCGGTCGCCGCTGCTTGCGCCGTGTGCGCGCTCGCACTGGTAGCCGGGATCTGGCACATCGCAGAGCGGAACAGCGGTTACCAGATGCTGTTGTACGAGCGCCAGTGGGCGTTCTCGATTGTGCTCGCCGGGGCGACATTCGCGTGCGGCATCGCCTGCCGCCACCGCAGGATTCCGCCCGTTCTGGCCTGGCTTGGCGCGATCAGCTACTCCGTTTACCTGATACACCCGCTCCTGCTCGCCCTCTTCCTGCGCCTGCCCTGGGCAGACGGCACGGCGGGACTGACCGCCCAGGTCACGCTGACGTCTGCGTTCGTCGCCGCGCTGCTTTGCTGCTGCTCCCTCACCTACCGGCTGGTTGAGTCGCCCATGCAGCGGGCAGGCCGGCGGATCGCCGCCTGGCTGGACGCACGGCTCGGCCCTGACCTGCCTGGCACGCGCTCTGCCCCGACCTACCTGACGCCGGGCGAGGGGTCGCCGTCGCTGACATCGCTCACCGGCCCGGCACGCGGCTGCACGCCTTCGCCGGGCAACACATGCCACGCCGCGAGAGCTTCGGCCAGGCCAGCGGTGAGCGGCAGCGCGACCAGGTCGGCCGGGCCCACCCAGCGCGCGTCGGCGGCGTCATCGCCTGCGCGGAGCACACCGCCGATAACGGCCGCCTCGTAGTCATGGATCTCGAGCACCCCACCGTCGGGCGCTGGCCGCTCAACCGAACCGACGAGCGCTCCGGGCGCGACGGTTAGCCCGGTCTCCTCCTTGACCTCGCGTCTTACCGCCTCGTGATCGCCTTCTCCCGCAAGGACGTGGCCACCAGGCAGCGACCAGAGCCCTGCTCCCGGCGCATGGCCACGTTTGATGAACAGCAACCGCCCGTCTGCGTCCCTGATCACCGCGCCCACGCAGCGAATACGTCGTGCGCGCACAAGGGCGAGTATCGCCCTCGCGCGGCCAGGTCTCAACATGGCCGCCTGCCCATTCGGTGCGGCCACTTGACTGTAGACCGCTAACAGATAACCGTGTGTAGTCATGAAGGAGCCCTCGTGCCCGCGCTGCGGTGGGCTGGTGCACGAACCAAACGCATGGAGCAGCGCGTGGCGCTGTGACGTCCACGGCAACGTGGATCCGCTGTACCCCGCGTACCAACCGTCACGCGAGGGCATGGATGCAATCCTGCGGAAGGCAGCCGTGCCCGTGTGGCTGCCCTGGCCGCTACCACCCGGCTGGCTGGTGACAGGTTTCGCGGGCGCGGGTGACGAGCGCACGGGCGCGCGGGCCTGCACCGTCGCGCTGTCGGGACCGAACCCGGTCGGTGGTCCCGGGGACATGCTGGTCGTGGCGGAGGAGCCGGGCATCGGCCTCGGCGCGGGGTTCGCGGGCCTGGGCGCGCCTGACCCTGGTCCGGATTTCGCCGCCGGGCCCCCCAATGCGACCGTCAGCCACGGCGGGCATGAGTTCCCGCTCTGGCATGTTCAGGCGCCGGACCGTGCGGCCTTCGTGGGCGAGGTGATGGGCCATTGGCTGTGGGTGGTGCTCTGGCCTGACACAGCAGGCGTTCTGCTTGTGCAGCCGCTGAGCCTGCGGGACCTGCGCGATCCCGGCCAGGAGCTTGACATCCCGTTCGGTGCGCTCTCCCCCCGGCTGGCCAGCCCGGTCTAGCATCGGGCAGGCATGCGCATTGACCTGCACGTCCACAGCACCGCATCCGACGGCACCGAGCCGCCGGCCGAGGTCATGCGGCGCGCGCGCCAGGCGGGTCTCGATGTGGTCGCGCTGACCGACCACGACACGACGGCAGGCCTGGCTGAGGCGGGCGGCGCGCTGCCCGCGGGGCTGACGCTGGTCCCTGGCATCGAGCTGTCGTGCCTGGTGGAGTCGCACAGCGTCCATCTGCTCGGGTACCTGTTCGATCCCGCCGAACCGCGCCTGGCCGCCGAATGTGCGCGGATTCGCCAGTCCCGGCTTGGCCGTGCCCAGCGCATGGTGGCGAAGCTGCGCGCGCTCGGCGCGCCCGTGACGTGGGAGCAGGTTGTCGCCATCGCCGACGGCGGCACGGTCGGCCGCCCCCACGTTGCGCGCGCCATGGTGGCGACCGGGGTGATCAAGCGTTTCGCTGACGCCTTCACCTCGGACTGGATCGCGCCGGGCGGCCGCGCCTATGTCGGCAGGTACGCGCCAAGCCCGCAGCGGGCGATCGGGCTGCTGCGCGCCGCAGGAGGGGTCGCGGCGCTGGCTCACCCGCGGGCCGGCCGCCACTGGCAGCTGCCGCTGGACGCGCTCGCGACCCTTGCCTCGGCAGGGCTCGCGGGCATCGAGGTCGACCACCCCGACCACGAAGCGGCGCAGCGCGCGGAGCTTCGCCGCGCCGCCGCGCGAGCGGGTCTCATCCAGCTCGGCTCAAGTGACGATCACGGCAGTCTCACCGGTCACCGGATGGGATGTGAGACGACGTCGCCAGCCAGCTACCAGCGGCTGCTCGCGCGCGCCACGGGCGCGAAACCCGTGCTCGGCCCGCATGCGCCGGGCTAAGCCCGCGCCTGTCAGCCAGGCGCCCGTCAGCCAGGCGCACGTGCGGTCGGAGCTGGGTCGGTCGGAGCTGGGAGCGCGCCGTCCTGCAGCAGCGGCAGCGAGCGGACGCGCCGCCCGGTGGCGGCGAATATCGCGTTAGCCAGCGCGGGCGCGACGGCGATGAGCGGTGTCTCACCCGCGCCCGCGGGCGGGATATCCCTGCGCTCGAGCAGGATCACCTCGATGGGCGGAACGTCGCTGAACCGCGGCACCCGGTAGGTCGACAACGAAGCGTTGAGTATCACGCCGTCGTCGAAGTGCACGGCCTCGAACAGCGCCCCGCCGAGCGCCATCACGGTGGCGCCCTCGATCTGGTTCACAACGTTGTCCGGGTTGACCACCGCGCCGCACTCGTAGGCCGTCACGATCCGGTGAACCTTCAGCCGGCCGCCCGCGGTCACGCTGACCTCAGCGCAGGTCGCCACCCGGCCGTCCTTTTCCATTCCGCACGCCAGGCCGAGGCCGCGCCCCGTGCGCCCGGTCTCGCTCCACGAGTCCGAGCCGGCCAAGTCCCAGCCAGCCCAGTGCCAGCCGGCCCGTTCGGCGGCGGCGCGCAGCACGGCGGCGAGGCGCTTGTCGCCGAGCTGCCGCAGCCGGAACTCCAGCGGGTCCGCGCCCAGCTCGTAGGCGAGCTCGTCCATGTGTGACTCGCGGGCGAAGTTGTTGGCGGTGGCGGCGAGCGCGCGATAGGACCCCTGCGGCAGGGGCGCCCGAGCAGGCTGGTAGCGGATTCGCTGGTTCGGCACCTGGTAGGGGGTGAGGATGCCCGCCGCGCCAGAATTGATGTTGATGAACTCCCAGGCGGTAATCGCCGCGGCGGCACCCGCGCCCCCGGCGGTCGCGCCCCCGGCACCCGCGCCCCCGGCGGTCGCGCCGCTCGCGACGTCGATGATCGCGGCCGGGCGGAAGTAACCGCAGGTGAACTCCTCCTCGCGGCTCCATTGCAGCTTGACGGCGCGGCCAGCGGCACGGGCGATCCTCGCGGCCTCGACTGCCGCGACGCCGGCGTGCTTGCCGCCGAACCCCGAACCGGTGGGCGGCACCACCACGCGCACATCTGCCTGCGCCACACCGAGCGCTCGCGCGAGTTCTTCGCGCACGCCAAACGGCCGTTGCGTGCCTATCCACACGGTCAGCCGTCCCGCCGACCATTCAGCGAGCGCCGCCCTCGGCTCGAGCGGCACGTGCGCGATGTAGGCCGTGGAGTATGTCGCGACAAGTTGCACGTCCGCCGCCGCGAGCGAGCTGGCGAGATCGCCGGTCTCGTGCTGGAAGGGCCCGGCCCGGCCCTCGATTTCCAGCGGGTTCAGGCGCAGGTGCCGCGCCAGGTCCTGTTCGGCGGGCTGGGCGGCGCGGTCCCAGGCGGCATCGATCTGCCCGAGCGCGTGCGCGGCGGTGACTGGGTCTGGCCCGGCCACGGCGACGAATGAGCCGTCGCGCACGACGACCACGCCGGGCACGTCGGCCGCCCGCCGCAGGTCGGCGTCGCGCAGCGTCGCGCCGTGCGCTGGCGGCCGCAGCACCTTGCCATGCAGCATGCCGGGCAGGCTCAAATCGGAGGTGAACCGCTTGGCGCCGCGCACCGCCGCCGCGGCATACGGCCTGCGAGTGGGCTGGCCGGCCGTGCGCCACGTCCGCCGTTCGCTGACCGGCGCGCGCCCGGTGGCCGTCACGATTCGCCGCGCCCCGTGCAGCAGCTCACCATAGCTCGCCGTGCGAATTTCTCTGCGGGGTGATCCCGCGCCGCCGGGGTCCGGGGCGTCCCCGGGCGTTGCGGTGTCCCTCCGGGGCAGCGCAGTCGCAACGCCGCCGTCGGTGGCACGCAGCCCGGAAGGATCAACTTCCCATGCCGTGGCCGCCATGGCGATCAGCGCTTGCTTGGCAGCCGCTGCGGTGGCTGCGAGCGCCTGGCCGGCGTCGGGCATCGACCTGCTGCCGAAGGTGCCGATGTCGAACGGGCACACGTCGGTGTCGCCCTGCACCATCCGAACCATATGCAGCGGCACGCTCAGCTCCTCCGCGACGAGCATCGCGAGTGCCGTCCGGTTGTCCTGGCCGACATCGACCTTGCCGGAAAACGCGGTGACCACGCCGCCGTCCGCGGCGACGTGCAGCCACGCCCCGCCGTTTCGCTGCCAGGGTCCCGGCTGTCCGCTGGCGCTTTCGCTCGGCGGCGCCACCGCGACGAGCCCGTCGTCAAGCAGTTCGAAGTAGTCGCGTTCGTCCGGCGCCAGGAGATCCCATGGGCCGCGTGACGGGTTGAGTAACGGCGCGACGGCGGTGCGGGGGGACACGGTGCCGCCTGGTGACACCCCGGACGGCGGCGGCTCGGAACTCCCCGCATGCGCCGAGAGCGGCGCGCCAGGCGGCAGCCGTTCAGTATCAGTGGTTTTGTCAGCCTCGCTCGGTGCGGCGCTGGACTGGTTGGCCGCGCGCCGCAGCGCGGTGAGGATTCGCGGGTATGCGCAGCACCGGCAGATGTTGCCGTCCAGCGCATCGATGATTTGCGCGTCATCCGGATCCGGGTGCGCGCGCAAGAGCGCCGCGGCTGCCAAAACCATGCCGGGTGCGCAGTAGCCGCACTGCATCGCGCCGGTGGCCAGCAGCGCCGCCTGAACCGGGTGCGGCTCGTCGGGCGCGGCGAGCCCTTCGATGGTGGTGACCGCATGGCCGGTGACCTCAGCCGCCGGTGTGACGCACGCCCGGGTTGGCGCGCCATCGACCAGCACCGTACACGCGCCGCACGCACCGACGGCGCACCCGTACTTCGCACCGGTGAGCCCGAGTTCCTCGCGCAGCACGACAAGCAGGCTTCGCTCCGGCGCTGTGGGCACGCCGCGCGTGACTCCGTTGATGGTCAACTCGATGGACTCGGGCATACGCTCCCTCCCGCCACGGGGTCAGCTTACGGAGGGCCAGGGACGCGACGTGTCATTCTTCAACGTGAGGTTCTTCTGGGAGGTTTTCGTCACCCTGTTCGTCATCATCGATCCTGCGGGCCTTGTGCCGATCTTCATCGGCCTCACGCGCCGGCGCGAAACGCGCGAGCGTCACAGGCTTGCCTGGCAGGCCGCTGCCGTGGCGTTCGGCGTGATTGTGGCGTTCGCCCTGTTCGGCCAGTCGATTCTCGGCTACCTCGGCGTCGAGCTTCCGGCCCTGCAGGCCGCGGGGGGGCTGCTCATGCTGCTTGTGGCGCTGCAACTGTTGACAGGGACGGCCCAGGAGCCGACCGAGGCTGAGCGGCTCGAGACAAATGTCGCCTTCGTGCCGCTTGGCACGCCGCTGCTCGCGGGGCCCGGTGCGATCGTCGCCACTATGCTGTTCGTGAGGCGGATAAATGACCTGGCCGACGTGCTGGCCTTCTCTCTGGCGGTCATCGCGGTGAGCGTTCTGGTCTGGCTCTCGATGCGCTTTTCTGTGTTGGTCTTGCGGCTGCTGCGGGCCAACGGCGTGGAGTTGCTGACCCGCATCTCCGGGCTGCTACTGTCGGCCATCGCCGTTCAGTTGGTGGCAGGCGCCGTCCGAACTTTCGTCAAGCAAGGGTGATCGGCGCGGGCGTACGAAAGGGGCCGCAGAAGTGAGCACGCGCATTGACCGCGTCGTCTCGGCCGGTGTGCTGACCGTTGACGTCGACACCGCCGCACGCGACGTGGAGAACAATACGTGGATCGTCGGCGGCGACGAGGAGGTCATCGTGATCGATCCGGCGCACGACGCCGCGGCGGTGCTCGCGGCCGTGGGCGACCGTGAGGTGCTCGCGGTGATCTGCACGCACGGGCATTTCGACCACATCGCCGCGGCGGTCGAGGTGGCGGAACGGGACGAGGCGCCGATCGCGCTTCACCCGGCCGACCAGCTCGCGTGGCGCGAGGTGCACGCGGGCGTGGATCCGGAGATCAGCATGGATGACGGCGGCAGCTTCGAGGTGGCGGACGTGCGGCTCGAGGTCCTGCACACGCCCGGCCACAGCCCCGGCTCGGTCTGCCTCTATTGCGACGACCTCGACGTGGTGTTCTCCGGTGACACGCTGCTCAAGGGCCGACCCGGTCCGTACGGCGGCCAGTACCCCGATTTTCCCGGCCAGCTGACCTCGATCGGCGAGAACCTTCTGATGCTGCCGGGCGCGACCAGGGTGCTTCCCGGGCACGGCGAGGAGACCACGATCGCCGCCGAGGAGAAGCGCTTCGACTCTTGGGTGGCGGCCGGGCCGCTGGCGCTCGCCGGTGATCCCGACCAGGCCTGATCCCGGCGGGTTTTGATCCTGGCGGATCACCGTGCTGTCAGCAAGCGGTCGGGCAGGATCCGCGCGTAGCTGGCGTCAGACTCGGCCATCAGCCAACGTCTCCCGAGGTGCTCGGCAGCGACCGCCGTTGTGCACGTGCCCGCGAACGGATCAAGAACAATCTGGCCTGGCGTGGTCATGAGCTGGATGAAGAAACGGGGCAGCGCGATGGGGAACCGTGCGGGATGCCTTGTTGGGTTGGGCAGGAACTCGGGTTCAAAATTAAGCAGCGTCGATGGCCGTACCATCTCAGGGCCCGCCTGAACTCGCTTGCGCCCTTGACCGGATGGCGCGTTCACGCGCTCGTGGTTATGCGGCAGTTTCTTGCGCCGCTCGACGTCCTTACGGTCCCAGCGGGCTGGGGTCAGGCATTGGTTCGGGAAGAATTGCCAGTTCGGTGCCTTGGCAAAATGGTAACAATACTCGACCGCGTCCTTGAGGAATCGGTTGAAGCGCCCCGGTGGTGGAGACGGCTTTCCCCAGATGAAATCCTCGGCGAACAGGAAGCCCTGCTCACGGAGGAGGAACACAAGTTCGTACTGGATGGTCCCGCGCTCGTTGCCGTGCCGCTTGGACCGGTAGTTGAGCACCAAGCTGCCGCGCGGCTCGAGAACGCGCAGGACTTCGGCGGTGACCTTGAGGAAGAAGCCCCGGTACCAGTCGTCGTCGTAATGCTGGCCGTTGCCGTATTTGGGCTGGCGATCGTATGGGGGCGACGTGACGACCAAATGGACGCTATCGTCGGGCAGCTCACGCAGAATGTCCAGACAATCGCCCACGTAGAGCGCCCCGAGGTCGGTCCGGTGATCGGCCTCAAGTGACAGGCCGTGGGGCAGTTGCGCCATGGCGCCTCCGCGTTAGTGGCTGGGTTGGCCGGATGGTGATCGCCAAGGGTAACTATGGCGCCTCCATGGGTCTCGTCCCCGTGGCAGCGGTGACCCTCGAGCCCTTGCAACCCTGCCTTGCGCTGCGTGATTGCGAATGTGTCGGCGGCGTGGGCCAAGATGGGCGTGTGGGCCAGCTGGGTTTCGAGGGCATGCCGTCGCGGCTTTACCCGTGTACGCCGTCGCGGCTCAGCGCCTGGCTCGACTGCCGGCGCAGGTACCGGATGGTCTATCTCGACCGGCCACCGCCGTCGAAGGGCGCGCCGTGGGCGCACAACAGCTTCGGCGCGAGCGTGCACAACGCTCTCGCTGGATGGTGGCGGCTTCCCCGTGCCGAACGAACCACGGTGGCGGCGGGCAACCTCATCGAGCGGGGCTGGATCGAGGAGGGTTACGCCAGCGCGGCACAATCCGCGCGTTCCCGCGGCGTCGCAAGGAAGATGGTGGAGGACTACGTCGCCGACCTCGACCCGGCCGACGAGCCCGTCGGCGTGGAGCGCACGGTGGCCACCCGGACTGACCGGATCGCGCTGTCCGGGCGGATCGACCGGCTGGACGAGCGGGCGGCGCCGGATGGGGGCACCGAGCTTGTGGTAGTCGACTACAAGACCGGCCGCCACATTCTCACCGTCGACGATGCCCGCGGCTCGCTCCCGCTCGCCATGTACGCGCTCGCCGCCGAGCGGGTCATGCGCCGCCGCTGCCGACGCGTGGAACTACATCATCTGCCGACCGGCCGGGTGATCGCGTTCGAGCACACCGATTCGACGCTGGCCCGCCAGCTCCACCGCGCCGAAGACATCGCGGCCGAGTGCGCCGCCGCCGATGAGCGCTTCAAGGCAGGGCTCCCGGCCGACCGCTACGACGAGGTCTTCCCCCCGAGCCCACGGCCCGCCTGCGGGTGGTGCGATTACCTGCGACATTGCCCGGAGGGCAGGCTCGCAGCCACACCGCGTCAGCCGTGGGATGGTCTCATGACGCCTGGCGATGCTGACGCTTGCGATGAAGCGCCTCCGCGGTGCCGTTCTGGACCGGACGACCGGAGCGGGTCCGGTTCCTAACTCGCGAGCGCTTCCGCGTGCTGCCCGGCGACCCCACGGAACCCCCTGCGGCTGCGGAGCGGGCGCGGGACCGCCCGGTTTCCCCGATATCCTCCACGGCTTCTGCTTCGAGCCCGGCCCTTTCGCGCGACGCCTTCGGCAGTGTCCCGCTGGTCGACGGCTGTATGTGCAGTTCGGCGTACAGATGCTCCGACGTCGAGTAGGTCTCGGCGGGTTCGCGCATGCCAAGGTCAAGCGCCGCGTCAATGAGCTTCCAGCGCTGCATGTGGCGCCAGTCGATAAAGGTCACCGCGACGCCGGTCCGGCCCGCGCGGCCGGTCCTGCCGATGCGGTGCAGGTAGGCCTTCTCGTCATCGGGGCACTCGTAGTTCACGACGTGCGTCACATCGTCGACGTCCAGGCCCCGCGCCGCGACATCGGTGGCGACGAGCACATCCACCTTCCCGTTGCGGAACGCCCGCAGCGCCCGTTCCCGTTGCCCCTGGCCGAGGTCGCCATGAACGGCCGCGACCGCGAAGCCACGGTAGGAAAGCGCCTCCGCGACCTGGTCGACCGCGCGCTTTGTCTGGCAAAACACCATGGTCAGGCCACGGTCTTTGGCTTGCAGGACGCGGGCGAGCACTTCGATCTTGTCCAGATGGTGGGTGCGGAACGCATGGTGCTCGGTGCTTGGCACCAGTTGCGTCTCGTGCTGCTGCTCGGCGCGCACGTTCGTGGGCCGTCGAAGGTAACGCCGGGCAAGCGCGACAACCTCCGCTGGCATGGTGGCGGAGAACAGCATCGTCTGCCTGGTGACGGGCACCAGCTCGATTATGCGCTCGATATCGGGCAGGAATCCCAGGTCGAGCATCTTGTCGGCCTCGTCGATCACCAGCGTCTCCACCCGGTCAAGCACGAGATGACGCTGCCGGACAAGGTCGAGAAGGCGGCCGGGGGTTCCGACGATCACATCCACCCCGGCGCGCAGAACCTCGATCTGCGGCTCATACGCGCGGCCGCCGTAAACGGTCATCACACGTGCCCCAGCGGCGGCGCTACCCCCCTGTAGCTGGGCGCCTGCGGCGCGCAGATCTCCTGCGACCTGGATGGCGAGTTCGCGGGTGGGCACGATCACAAGCGCGCGCGGTTGGCGGTCGCTGCCCCGTAGGCGCTGCAGCAGCGGGATGCCGAAGGCAAGCGTCTTGCCTGTCCCTGTCCTGGCCTGGCCGATGACGTCGTGGCCGCCCAGCGCGATCGGCAGCGACAGCGATTGTACTGAATGGTACAACACGGTCCGTCGCGCCTACATTCCGGTGAGCACGCATTCGCACGATGTGGGCACGCGCCCCCATATCTGGCGGGCACGCGCCCGGCGGGCGCGCGCCCGCGTTGTTACCCTCAGCGGTGTGACCGACCGCGCCCCCGCCGACGATCCCGACTACCTTGCCGCTCTCACCGACCTGCTCGGCCTGCTCGCCTACGCCGAGCTTGTCGCGTTTTTCCGGTTGTCTGAGGACGCCGCGCTCGCCCCCTCGATCGCAGACAAGGCGGCGCTCGGGCAGATGGCCGTCGCCGAGTTTGGCCATTTCGAGCTGGTCCGCGGCCGGCTGGTGCGGCTCGGCATCGATTCCGAGCAGGCCATGCGGCCGTTCATGGCGCCACTGGATGCCTTCCACGCCAAGACCGCGCCGTCTGACTGGCCGGAAGGCCTGGTCAAGGCCTATGTCGGCGATGGGATGGCGGCGGATTTCTATCGCGCGATTGCCGAGTTCCTCGATCAGGACAGCCGCGCCCTGGTGCTCGAAGTGCTGGCCGACATGGGCCACGCCGCGTTCGCTGTCGACCGGGTGCGGGCCGCGATGGACGCCGACCCACCGCTCGCGGGCAGGCTCGCCCTGTGGGCGCGGAGGTTGGTCGGTGAGGCGCTCGGGCAGGCGCAGCGGGTCGCTGCCGAGCGTGAGTCGCTCGCGCACCTGATCGCGGGGGGTGTCAGCTCAGCCAGCGGCCAGGCCCGAGACGCCAGCGAACTCGGTGACATTGGCCGGATGTTCGCACGGCTTACCGACCAGCACGCACGGCGAATGGCCGCGCTCGGCCTCGATGCCTAACGATCATTATCCCGAACGGCTCACGCGGCGCGAACCTTCGTGGGGTCTGCGGGGGGATCCCGGGGGGTCGACCCCCCGGGGCCAGCACCGCCCGAACGGCTCACGCGGCGGTGACGCAGACAAGCGGCGCTGGCACGTCACATCGTGCCGAACCCAACCCTGCGCGGCCCCGCCTCACCAAACTCGACGTAAGCGATCTTGTCGGCGGGAACGAGGATCTTGCCACCCTTCTCGGATGCCAGGGCGAATATGGACCGGTCGCCGGACAGGGCTGTGGCAAGGGCGCTCTCGATCTCCCCGCGTGGGGTCTCGGTCTCCACGACGAGTTCCCGCGGAACAGACTGAATGCCGATCTTGACTTCCACGGCGCTTCCTCTTTCTCGGCGGCACGGCTTGGCGGGCGCGGTGCTAGCTGGCTCGCGGCCAGCCGCTGATGCCGCGCCAAGCCAGCCGGGCCATGAGCTGCTCGGCCGCGTCCTTTGGGATGGGCCGGTCCGCGCTTAGCCAGTATCGCGCGCTGACCTGCGCCATGCCGACCAAACCTATGCCAAGCAGGTGCGCCTGCGCGTCGGAGACCCCCGCGTCCGCGCGGATGAGCTCGCTGATCATTTCGGCGCACTCCTGCAACGTTCGTTCCAGCCTGGCCCGCACCGCGGGCTCGTTGCTCAGGTCCGACTCGAACACGAGCCGGAACGCCTCGCCCTCACCGCCGACAAAGTCGAAGAACGCACCGAAGGTCGCGGTGACCCGCTGCTTGTTCTCCGTGGTAGACGACAGCGCTTCTCGCACGGTCGCGACGAGCTGGTCGGCGCTTTCGTCAAGCAGCGCGAGGTACAGGTCGAGCTTGCCGGGGAAGTGCTGGTAGAGCACGGGCTTGCTGACCCCGGCACGCTCAGCGATCTCGTCCATCGCGGCCGCGTGGTAGCCCTGCGAGACGAAGACCTCCTGCGCGGCGCTGAGCAGCTGGCGCCGTCTGGCAGGCCGTGGCAGCCGTGTGCCGCGGGGTCGTGCATCCGGGCTTGCGGTCACCGCACTCTCCGATTGGTTGCACTGGCCGGAAAGGGAGCACTGTAATGGGGCGCGACCGAGCTTTGTCCTCGCGTCCCGGTAATCCTACGTCCGAGTAGCCGTTGCCACGCTCAGCGGTAGTCGTCCTCGTCGAGTTCCACCGTGCGCCCCTGTTCGGCTTTGTCTGCCTCGTCGACGTCAAGCGGCACCTCGACCAGCCGGTCTGCGCCCTGGGTTTCTTCCTCCTCGTCGGCGCGGACGCTGCGATGCTGCTCGATGGCGTCGTCGACCGGCGCCTCCATGCCCCTCTCAGTCATCCGCTGCCTCCTTGATCCGTGACGGAACTGGCCGATCGACCAGCTCCAAGCTTCAGCCTACGGTGATCCTGTGCGCGGCTCGACTGCACGGGCCGAGGCACTTGGCGAAAGATCGTCGCGGAACGGAGGTGTCACTCTCGAACATATTGTCGATTGTGCCAACCTGGACAAGTATGGATTGATGGAACTGGGCCAGACGGGTAGGGATTGATTATGCGCAGCATCTGGAAGGGAACGATCTCGTTTGGCCTCGTCACCATCCCGGTGAAGCTCTTCGCGGCCACCGAGCAGCGTGACATCGCGTTCCGCCAGGTCCACAGGACCGACGCGGGACAGATCAGGTTCAAGCGGATGTGTTCGGCCTGTGATGAGGAAGTGGCGTATGCCGACGTCGCGAAGGGGTACCCGCTGCCAACCGGGGAAACCGTGGTGCTGACCGACGACGATCTGGCCGGGCTGCCGCTCGCGACCGGGCGCACGATCGAGGTGCTCCAGTTCACCCCCGCCGAGCAGATCGACCCCATTCTGTTTGCGAGAAGCTACTACCTCGAACCCGAGCCCGTCGGCGCCCGGCCGTATGTGCTCCTGCGTGACGCGCTCGAGCGGTCCGGGCGAGTGGCCGTGGTCAAGATCGCCTTGCGGCAGCGGGAGTCACTGGCGATGCTCCGGGTCAGCGAGGGCGTCTTCGTGCTCGAGACGATGCTCTGGCCGGACGAGATCCGCACTCCTGATTTCCCCTTCCTTGAGGAGGACATCAGCGTCCGGGCGCAGGAGCTCAAGATGGCCGCCTCGCTGATCGACACGATGACGGGTGACTTCGATCCCACGGCCTACCGTGACGAGTACCGCGTGGCGCTCGAGCAACTGATCGAGGAGAAGATCACCGGTCACGAGGTGGTGCGGGTGAGCGAGGGGCCCGAGGAGTCCGTGCCCGCGGAAGACCTTGTCGCGGCGTTGCGGGCCAGCGTCGAGGCGGCGAAGGCGCGCACGGACAGTGCCGACGAGGCATCGGACAGCGGCGCGGCCCGGCGCCGCACCAAGCGCAAGAAGAGCGATGTCGCCGCCGCGGGTGGGCGAAGGTAGCGCTGTATCTGCGGGCCGGGGACCGCGGATCTGGGCGCGGGACCGCGGGTTCTAGGCGAACATGACTGCGGGAATGCGCGAGCCCGAGCGACGGGTTGAGGTACAAGCGAGAAACCAGACAGGCCGAAGCAGACTGGCCGAGCGGACATGCCCGAATAGACAGGCCGAAAATAGACAGGCACTGCACAAGCGGAAAGAGATCACCGTGTCGCTGCCACCCCTGGTCGAGCCCGCTGACGGGCTCACCGTCGACGAGGTTAGGCGCTACTCCCGCCACTTGATCATCCCAGATGTCGGGATGTCCGGCCAGAAGCGGCTGAAGAACGCCAAGGTGTTGTGCGTCGGCGCAGGCGGTCTTGGGTCACCTGCTCTGATGTATCTGGCCGCCGCGGGCGTGGGGACGCTCGGAATCATTGACTTCGACGTCGTGGACGAATCCAACCTGCAACGTCAGATCATCCATGGCCAGTCCGACGTCGGCAGGTCCAAGGCGCAGTCCGCGCGGGACACGGTGCGTGAGATCAACCCGTTCGTGCGCGTCGTCCTGCACGAGGAGAGGCTCACCTCGGACAATGCGATGGCCGTCTTTGAGCCCTATGACCTCGTCGTTGACGGCACAGACAACTTCGCCACGCGCTACCTGGTGAATGACGCGTGCGTGCTGCTCGGCAAGCCGTACGTGTGGGGGTCGATCTACCGCTTCGATGGGCAGGCAAGCGTGTTCTGGGCCGATCACGGGCCCTGCTATCGGTGCCTGTATCCGGAGCCCCCGCCGCCCGGCATGGTGCCCTCCTGCGCAGAGGGCGGGGTGCTCGGGGTGCTTTGCGCGTCCATCGGCTCTATCCAGGTGAACGAAGCGATCAAGCTGATCGTCGGGATCGGGGATCCGATGGTCGGCCGTCTGATGATCTACGACGCCCTTGAGATGACATACCGGTCTGTGAAGGTCAACAAGGACCCCGAGTGCCCGGTTTGCGGCAAGAACCCCACGGTCACTGAGCTGATCGACTACGACGAGTTCTGCGGCACAGTTCCCGAGGAGGCGCAGCGAGCCGCTGCGGGATCCACGATCACCGCCAGGGAACTGAACGAGATGCTGGCGAGCGGCGAGGGCATCTTCCTCGTCGACGTTCGGGAGCCAAACGAGTACGAGATCGTCTCGATCCCCGGCGCACGGCTCATCCCGAAGGGCGAATTCATGTCCGGCGCGGCGCTTGAGTCGCTGCCGCAGGACAAGCGGATCGTGCTGCACTGCAAGACGGGCGCCCGGTCAGCCGAATGCCTGGCCGTGGTGAAGAACGCTGGTTTTGCCGATGCCATTCACGTCGGCGGAGGCGTGATCGCCTGGGTGAACCAGGTGGATCCGTCGCTTCCCGTGTACTAGGGGCGGGCTGGCGAACACCTCGCCGCCGCGTCGTAGCATGCCCCTGTGGCAGACGCGCCGGCGAGCTCGGGGGACGGCAGGCCCGCTGCCGGCTGGCCTGACCAACCGCATGCCGGCCATCCCGCACACGCTGGCTACCCGGCCGTGGGCCTGCGTCGGCGGCCCAGGCTTGCGCTTGCGGTCACCGCCGTCATCGCTGGGTTGATTGGTCTGGCTGCATCGGTTTCTGGCCTGGTGATCGGCGTCATGCCACGGCATTTCAGCGCGGCGGAGCAGCAGCGGATCATGTCGTGGGAGGTGGGGAAACGGTGGCGCGCCTGGCCTGCGGGAAAGATCTTCCCAGCCACCATCACCTACCGGGTGCCAGCGGGTGTTCTTGCCTCAAAGACCGGGCTGAGCCTGTCTGCCCGCCGGGTGGGGATCGCTTCGCAGGCGCCCTGCGCCGCGGCGGCCGACGCGGCAGCGGCCAGGGTTCTCGCCGGGTATGGCTGCGCCGCGTTGCTTCGAGCGACCTACGCGGACGCGACGGGAGCGTTCGTGACGACAATTGGGGTGGCGGTGCTGGGCCGTGCGGGGCAAGGCCCTGCCGCGCAGGCGGCCCTGCCTGGCTCAGGTGAGTTGCGCCCAGGCGTCCATGCGGTCGGCTTCCCCGGGACGTTGACAGCGTCCTTTACTGACCGTAGTCGGCAGGTCTCCTCGAGCGTCCCTGCGGGTCCCTACCTTGTCATGTACACAGCGGGATTCGCGGACGGCCGACCGCGCCTGCCGGGCGACACAGACTCCTATGCGGAGCGTGAGCTGCTGACCGCGGCTGAGCGGCTCGCCGGGTACGTCGCAAACCGGATCGGCGCGCCGCCTGCGCCACCGAGGTGCCCCGGAGCGCCCGGATGCTGAGAGTCAAGCGGGCGCCCAGCGGAGGCGGTCGGCTCGCGCTAGCCGTTCGGCTACTCTTTGCGGCTGCGCTTCTTACGGCGGGCCTGTCCGCTCACGCAAGCTCGGCACGTGCGGACAGTGTGCGCGACGCCCAAATGTGGGTGCTTGATGACCTGCGCGCCCCGCAGGCCTGGACGACAAGCCAGGGACGGGGAATCACGGTCGCGGTGCTGGACAGCGGGGTAAACCCGGGCGTGTCAGACCTCGCGGGCGCGGTGAGCGCGGGTCCTGATCTCACCCACACGGGCACCGCGGTCTCGAACGCTGCTTGGGGTCAGCACGGCACGTGGATGGCGTCGCTTATCGCGGGTCACGGCCACGCGGGTGGCGGCAGCGGCATCCTTGGGATCGCGCCACGGGCCCGGATCCTGTCGATCCGCGTGATCACCGACCATGACGATCCCGGATACAACCGTTACCAGCATGAACCAGCCGACTCGATCCAGCGGTCACTGGCGCAGGCGATTCGCTTCGCCGTTCACCGCGGCGCCGCGGTCATCAGCATGTCGATCGGGTACAGTTCGCCGAGCGCCGATGTCCGTGCCGCATTGCAGTACGCAATCGATCACGGCGCCGTGATCGTCGCGTCGTCGGGGAACTCGGGCGACAGCTCTTTCGCGCGCACGCACTCCTACGCTCCGTACTCATTCCCCGCCGGCTACCCCGGCGTGCTCGCGGTCGGCGCCGCCGACAGCAACGGCGCGCCCGCCGGTTTCTCAAGCGACAACCTTTCCGTGCAGGTCAGTGCGCCTGGCGTCAATGTCCCGGCACAGGGTCGCGATGGCCAGTACTGGGAGGTGAGCGGGACCAGCCCGGCATGCGCGCTGGTCGCAGGGGTAGCGGCGCTGGTCAAGGCCAGCTATCCGCGGCTTTCGCCGGCCCTGGTCGGCCAGGCGATCATCTCGACCACCCGCGACCGCCCGCGTCACGGATACGATCAGCGGGTCGGCTTCGGCATGGCGGACGCGGCGGCATCGCTTGCCGAAGCGAAGGTGCTCTCCCGCGACGTCGGCGATGCGGGCCTGGCGGCCAGCGATTTCGCAGGTGCCCACGGCGTGGTTCGGCCAGGCCAGCATTTCGGCGGCGGCCCGTCCCTCGTGCCGCGGCCGCCCGTGCGTCCGCGCGGTATGTGGCCGCTGGCTGGCTTCGGGCTGCTCGGGTTGACCTCGCTCGTCCTCGTCGTCTCGTCGGTGACACGCATCACGGTGGCGCGCCGCTCCCGCCGTCACGCCGCTGCCTCACGCCCGTTGGCAGCGCGGCCTCCGGGGTCACCGCCGTTGGCAGCACCGCCCCCGGGGTCACCGCCGCTGGCATCACGGCCTCCGGGGTCACCGCCGCCGCTGGGGTCGCTGCCTGACGCATCGCCATCACCTCAGGTGCCACACCGGCCGCCGCCGACACGACAGCTACCACAGCCACCACCACAGCCACCACCACCACCGCCGGCTCGTCCCGCGCCGCCGCATGCCACCAACCCGGCCCCTCCGTCCCTAACGGAGCTCGGGTGAACCACAAGGACACCGCAGATCCGGTTGATAGCTACACCGACCGGGTGCTCGAGGTGGTAGAGCGGATCCCGGCGGGGCGGGTCATGTCCTACGGAGATATCGCGGATTACCTGGGCGACGGCGGTCCCCGCCAGGTAGGTCGTGTTATGGCGCTGTGGGGCAGCGCTGTCGCGTGGTGGCGAGTGATCCACGCCGATGGTTCGCCGCCCGCAGGTCACGAGCGGGCCGCCCACGAGCACTATGTCGCGGAAGCCACGCCGCTGAGATCATCCGGGCCGATGGCGCGGGTGGACATGCGCCGCGCTCGTTGGCTCGGTGACTCGGTCGGCCGCAGGTGACCGCCGCGTCACTGCCGCCACCGCGCCAACCAGGCCGTCCGTACCGGGTCTGCATGGTGTGCATGGGCAACATTTGCCGCTCGCCGATGGCCGAGTGGGTGCTGCGAGCTGAGATTGACCGGGCGGGCGCGAAGGGCCGAGTCGAGGTCGCCAGTGCGGGCATCGGTGACTGGCAACTCGGGAAGGAGATCGACCCGCGTGCCCGTGCGGTGCTGGCCAGTCACGGCTACGGTAGCGGCCGTCACCGGGCGAGGCAGTTTGAGCCGTCCTGGCTTGCTCAGCACGATCTGATAGTGGCCGTGGACAAGCAGATCCTGGACGCGCTGCACCGCATGGCCGTCGGTCATCCAGACATGGCAGGCCGAATTCGCATGCTGCGGTCTTTTGACCCGGCTTCTCCCGATGACGCCGAGGTTCCTGACCCATACCTCGGCGATTGGCAGGAATTCACCCACGTGCTCACGTTGATCGAACCCGCCGCTCGGCACCTGGCTGCCGATTTGGCGCAGGTGCTCACTCGTTGACCTGAAGCCACACGGTCGGCCTGTGACGTGTGAATCCGTAGTGAAAGCTGGGGGTACAAGGGTCCGGTTGTGGTCGTTCCGGCAGCGTCAAGGTCGCCCATTCTGGCGGGGTGAGGCCCCGCTACTTCGACTTTGTACTCCACAGTGTTGCGCCGGCCTCCGAAATACCAGCGGGTAACAACATTCTGGAGTACAAAGCCGCGGCAGCACGTCGTCGGCCGATCTCACGTTCTTGGCACCTGGCACGTTTACCTGGTGTGGCCATGAGAACTTTCGAGCAAATCGTGACCGAGTACGGGCCCGCGGTGCTTCGCGTGTGCCGGGCCGTACTCGGGCAGACCGATGCGGAAGACGCCTGGTCGGAGACGTTTCTTGCCGCCTTGAATGCGTATCCGGACCTCGGCGAGGACGCGAACGTGGAGGCGTGGCTGGTCACGATCGCGCACCGCAAGGCCATTGACGCCACGCGGGCGGACGCCCGCCGCCCGGTCGCCGTCGAGCACCTGCCGGAACGACCGAGCGGGGCCGGGTGGCCAGCCGAAACCGACGATGATCTTTGGTCCGCGTTGCGAGCATTGCCGGATAGGCAACGCGCGGCCGTCGCTTACCACTACCTTGCCGGCCTGCCCTATAAGGAGATCGCCTCGATCATCGGCGGAAGCACCGACGCTGCGCGCAGGGCCGCAGCCGACGGGATCAAGAACCTGCGTGAGACATACCCACACACGACGAGCGTTGGAGGACAGCCGTGACCACATCAGTACCGGAGGCAAGGCGCCTGTTCGAGCCGTTGCTGAAGATAGACGAGGATACGAACGCCCGCCTGCACGCGCGGCTCGTCGCCGCGGCGCAGAGGGAGGGCCTCCTGGAGGTCGCCTACCGCGTGATCGACACGCCCGTTGGGGTTCTGTTGCTCGCGGCGACGGGGCAGGGCCTGGTGCGGGTGGCCTACGACGGCCAAAACCACGACACGGTGCTGATGAAACTCGCACATTCCATAAGTCCGCGGATCCTTCACGCGCCTCAGCGGCTGGATGAGGTCAGCAGGCAGCTCGATGAGTACTTCGCGGGTCGCCGCAAGGCGTTCGAGCTGCCGCTTGACTTCCGCCTGTCGAAGGGGTTCCGCAGGAATGTTCTGGCCCATCTGGGCGAGATCGCTTACGGACACACGCAGAGCTATGCGGCCGTGGCCGCCGCGGCAGGAAGCCCAAAGGCGGTGCGTGCCGTCGGCGCGGCGTGCGCGACCAACCCGTTGCCGGTGGTGGTGCCCTGCCACCGGGTTGTGCGTTCGGACGGATCGCTCGGCGGGTATGCCGGTGGCCTGCAAGCCAAGCGCGCGCTCCTGAGGCTGGAGGCGGCCGCATGAAGCGTGGCGGCAGCATGAAACGTCGAGGTGGCGGATTGACGGACACGGCGACGGGGGAGCGCCGTTCAGCCGAGGGCATGGATCGGTTCGACGAACGGGTCGCCGCGGCGAACTGGGACATGGTCGCGCATGAAATTGACGAGTACGGCTGCGCGCTGCTGCCGAGGCTGCTAGCGCCGAGTGAGAGCGCAGAGATCGCCGCCCTGTACGACGAGCCGGACCGGTTCCGGTCCACGATCGTCATGGAACGGCACCGGTTCGGCCGGGGCGAGTACCGTTACTTCGCCGCACCATTCCCCGACCCGGTCGAACGGCTGCGGCAGGCCCTGTACCCGCGGCTGCTGCCGGTGGCGCGAGACTGGTACGCAAAGCTGGGCCGGGTCGCTGAGTGGCCGGAGACGCTGGACGAGTGGCTGGACGTCTGTCACGCAGCGGGCCAGACCCGGCCCACCCCAATTCTGCTGCGCTACGGCGAGGGCGATTGGAATGCCCTGCACCGGGATCTGTACGGCGACAAGGTATTCCCGCTTCAGGTCGTGATCAACCTCAACGAGCCGGGGCGAGATCACACGGGTGGGGAGTTCCTGCTGGTGGAGCAGCGGCCACGGGCGCAGTCGCGCGGGACGGCGGTGCTGATCCCACACGGTCACGGCCTGGTGTTCACGACACGCGACCGGCCGGTCCGGTCAGCGCGAGGTTGGTCAGCGGCGCCGGTACGCCACGGGGTTTCGGCCGTACGTTCCGGCCGTCGCTACACGCTCGGCCTGGTCTTCCACGACGCGGCATAGCACCAAGCGTGGTCCAGATGCGCACGATAGGAACCGTGCGATGGTTCCTGCCGGGCGCGTCACCGACGATCGGGGCGTTCGACCTTGCGGATATCGGCAGCGCTGACGCGGGGCGCGCAGAAGCGCAGCCGTTGAGGATAAATATCTCGCCGACTCGGCGAGGACGTGCGGCTGAAAGCCCACGGGCTGTCCGACCCGTCTGCTGGAATGCCTACTGCGATGGACAAGCCAGCGCCCGCCTACCGCCTGATACGACGACCTTCCCCGGCGGCCATCCCGCCGCGCCTCGATGACGCGCAGAGGGCGGTGGTCGCCCACCGGGACGGGCCGCTTTTGGTGCTCGCCGGGCCTGGCACGGGCAAGACCACCACGATCGTCGAAGCCGTGACCGACCGTATTGAGCGCCGCGGCGTCGACCCCCGCCGGATTCTGGTCCTCACCTTTAGCCGGAAGGCAGCTCACGAGCTGCGGGAACGGATTACCGCCCGGCTCGCCCGCACGACCTCCGAGCCGCTCGCCCTGACTTTCCACAGTTACGCCTACGCGCTTGTTCGCAGGGAGTTCACGGCAGCGGGCGACGAGCAGCCGCGGTTGCTGTCAGGTCCGGAGCAGTTGCTCGAGGTCCGGCAGATGCTCCGCGGCGAGGCGGCAGACGGTGCCGCGCAGTGGCCGCAGCGGTTGCGGTCAGCGCTTGCCACAAAGGGGTTCGCCGAAGAACTGCGCGACCTTCTGCTCCGTGCGGCCGAACGCGGCCTCGACGGCGCGGGCCTCGCGAAGCTTGGCAGGCGCAGCAAGCGCGACGAGTGGGTCGCCGCGGGCCTGTTCGGCCGGCGCTACGCCGCGCGTTTCGACCTTGCGCCGGTGCCTGCCTACGACTACGCGGAGATCGTCCGCATCGCTGCCGCGATGCTAACCCGCTCGGCCATCAGGGCGAGGGAGCGCGACGCCTATGACGTCGTGCTCGTGGACGAGTACCAGGACACCGACCCCGCGCAAGATGATCTGTTGCACGCGCTCGCGTCCGGCGGCCGCGAGCTGATCGTCGTCGGCGACCCGGACCAGTCGATCTATGGGTTCCGCGGCGCGGATGTCCGGGGCATCCTCGGTTTTCCTGACCGGTTCCTTACGGTGGACGGCCGGCCCGCGCCAGTGATGGCGCTGCACGGCAGCCGTCGCAGCGGTCCGGTGTTGCTTGCGGCGTCCCGGCGCGTGGCTGCCCGGCTACCGGCGTTTCATGCGGGCGCTGCAGGGCCGGGACATCGCGATCTCAGGCCGGCGCAGGCGCCGGGTGCCGCGACGCAGGGCGAGGTGCGCATCCTGGTCGCGGAGAGCGTCAGCCAGGAAGCGGCGGTGATAGCCGACACGCTCCGCCGCGCGCACCTCGCCGACGGCGTGCCCTGGTCGCGAATGGCCGTCCTGGTCCGTTCGGCCCGTTTGCAGGTGCCGATGCTGCGGCGGGCGCTCACCGCCGCCGGGGTCCCCGCGACGGTGGCCGGTGACGAGGTGCCGCTCGTCAGCGAACCCGCCGTCAGGCCGCTGCTGTTGCTGCTGCGCTGCGCGTTGCAGCCTGCGGCCCTTGACGGCGAGGCCGCCGCCGAACTGCTCACGGGCCCGCTGGGCGGAACGGACACCCTTGGCCTGCGGCGGCTGCGGCGCGCACTGCACGCGATAGCCAGCGAGGCCGAGGGCGACGCCGACAGCGGGGCCGAGGGCGGCGCCGACAGCGGGGCCGAGGGCGGCGCCGACAGCGGGGCCGAGGGCGGCGCCGACAGCGGGGCCGACAGCGATGACCGCCCGCCGCGGGTGCCGACGGACCTGCTCGCAGCCGCCCTGCTCGACCCCCGGGACCTGATCTTGGTCGCCCGCGACGTTCGCGAACCGGCCGAACGTGTCGCCGGGCTGCTTTCCGCCGCGCGGCAGGCAGCGGCAGATCGCGGCACGGCCGAAGACGTGCTCTGGGCGGTGTGGGACTCCTCCGGGCTCGCGGCCCGCTGGCAGGCCGACTCCGCCGCCGGAGGCACGCGCGGCGCGGTCGCGGACCGCGATCTGGACGCGGTGCTCGCGCTGTTTTCTGCGGCCGCCCGGCATACCGAACGGCTGCCGCCCGGCGCGCCTGGTCTGTTCCTTGACATCCTGACTGGGCAGGAGATCCCCGGTGACACGCTGGCCGAGCAGGCCGCCGCGGGCGATGCGGTCCGGGTGCTGACGGCGCACCGATCCAAGGGGCTGGAATGGGATCTCGTCGTGGTGGCGGGCGTTCAGGAACGCACGTGGCCGGACCTGCGGATGCGGGGCTCACTGCTCGGGGTGGACGAGCTCATCGAGGTCGCGGCGGGCTCGCAGCTCACCGGCGAGGCTGCGGCCGTGTCGACCATGTACAAGCTGCTCGCCGAGGAGCGCCGCCTTTTTTACGTGGCGGCGACGCGAGCGCGGCACCGGCTGGTTGTCACAGCGGTTGGCGGCGATGACACGGAAGAGCGGCCGTCGCGCTTCCTGCGCGAGCTAGCCGGTGACGAGATCGCTGTTGAGCGGGTGGCTGGCGCGCAGGCTCGCTGGCTGTCGTTGCCCGCGCTGGTCGCGAGCTTGCGCTCGGCTGCCGCTGACACCAGCAAGCCTGACCAGCTCCGCGCCGCGGCAGCCGCGCGGCTGGCCGAGCTCGCGGCCGTCGGCGTCCGCGGCGCCCACCCCAGCCACTGGTACGCGATGACGCAGCTTTCTGACGCGGGCCCGGTCGCCGGCCTCGGCCAGCGCGCACTGGAGCGTGCCCGGCTGTCCCCCTCCCAAGTCGAATCCTTCACCAGGTGCGGGCTGCGCTGGCTGCTCGAGGTGGCGGCGGGTGCCCGTTCGCCCGATGTGGCACGCGGCCTCGGCACGGTCATCCACGCCGCGGCCGTGTTTGCCGCGGCGGGCGCGCAGGACCCCGACGTCGCGCAGCGGATCGACGAGGCGTGGCACCTCTTGGACTTTGGCAGCGCCTGGTATAGCGAGAAACGACGCGAGGAAGCGCACCGGATGGTCCGGCGTTTCCTCGAATGGCACCGGGCGAACCCGCGCAAGCTCGTAGCCACCGAGGAGCCGTTCCGCATTCTCCTCGGTCGCGTCGAGATCACGGGCCGGGTGGACAGGCTGGAGGCAGACGATGACGGACGCGCCGTGATCGTCGACCTGAAGACCGGCACGACCAGGCCTGCAGACGATGACCTCGATCGCCATCCGCAGCTCGGTGTCTATCAGCTCGCCGTGCTGCTTGGCGCGTTCGAGCGGTTCGGGCTCACCGAACCAGGCGGTGCGGAGCTCGTCCAGGTGGGCAAGGCGGCGCTGACAGCGACGGCGCGGGTGCAGCGCCAGCAGGCGCTCGCCGAAGATCCGGCGCCTGACTGGCCGCGAGCCCTCGTCGAGGTGGTGGCCGAGGGTATGGCGGGCCCGGTGTTTAACGCGACAATCAACCCGGGCTGCCGCACGTGTCCGGTCGCGTCGTGCTGCCCGGCGCATGAACGCGGCGGCCAGGTCGGTCCCTGAGAAGCGCCAGGTCGGTCTCTGAGAAGCTCTGAGAAGCCCGTCAGGAGGCCCACACGAGAGCAGGTGGAAGATGGCGTTATCGCCTTCGGCCGGTAACCGGCCGCTCATGCTGGCCGTCGGCGCGGTGGCGTTGCTGCTGACCGCCCCGGCCGTACCTTCAACGGCACACGCCGCAGCGCGTAGTGCCTCCACGCGCGCCATCGCGCGCAGTGCCTCCACGCGCGCCGCAGCGCGCAGTGCCTCCGCCCACTCGGTGCTGAGGGCGGCGGACGGCGACCACCCGGCCGGGTTCTGGTACGGAACCGATAGCTGGCCGATCTCGATCAGCGGGCCAGCGCCTTATCGTGAGCCCGTCATCGGCGGCGCCTACGGTGGCTACATCGGGATGACGGGGAACTGGGCTACCTGGCTCGGCTGCGGGGCGAAGCTCGCGTGGTCGGCCGCGAACAGCGCGGAGGCGAACACGAACTACACCACCTATGGCAAGGGCATCGGCACCGCCGTCTACTGGTTCATGGGTGGCCCAGGCGTGGATCCGCATTACAACGCAACGACGGCCGAGGCCTACGCGTGGGGCAGGGCGCAGGCGCAGCGGACGCGCTACGACATCGGGCACGTGGCGGTGAAGTACCCGGTGGTTTTCGCCGACGTCGAGTTGCCCGGCATCGCCCCCGCGCCGGACAACGGATGGAACTCTGTCTACACCTCGCCGTGCAGCGGCCGGGTGAAGGCGAACTTCGTCCCTGCGAGCCTGGACCGGGCCGACTTCAACGGGTTCTGGGATTACATCAAGCACAACGCCTCCCTCACTCCCGGTGTCTACTCCGAGCCCGGGGTCTGGGCCCAGATCTTCGGCACGGGCAGCGCCGCGCAGATCCCGCACACCGACGAGTGGACCTACACCGACGACACGAGCAGCCTCACGCCCGCCCCGTCGGGCTGGTGCCTAGCCGGGACGTCGACCTGCGCTCACTTCTTCGGCGGGGTGAACACCTCCGACCCGCAGGCGCTGATGTGGCAGTGGTCGGGCGGCGGCGGAACCAACAACGGCTTCGGCGACTTCGACCAGATCGACGCCAACCACCAGCGTTAGCCTTGTCCGCACACGCGCCAGGGGAGGGGAACACCGATCGTGGCCTACAGCCCCGCGCAGCTAGCGCGGCTGCTTGGTCTTGCCGCGCCGACCGCGGAACAAGCGGCGATGATCGCCGCCCCACTGCGGCCGATGGTGGTTTCCGCGGGCGCGGGCTCCGGCAAGAGCGAAACCATGGCGGCCCGGGTCGTCTGGCTGGTGGCGAACGGCCACGCTCGGCCAGAACGGGTCCTCGGCCTCACCTTCACCCGCAAGGCGGCGGCCGAGCTCGCGGACAGGATCAGGTCCAGGCTCGATGGCCTAAGACGCGCTGGCCTGGACATTGATGACGACATCCTCGCCGGCGAGCCGACGGTGTCCACCTATCACGCGTACGCGGGCCGGCTCGTCGCCGACCACGCGCTGCGCGAGGCCCTTGAGCCCTCGCTGCGCCTGATCACTCCCGCCGTGCAATGGCAGATCGCGTCCCGGGTGGTCGCCGGTTATGACGGCCCGGTCGACAAGATCACCTGGACCCCAGATTCTGTCACCGCCGCGGTCCTGGAGCTTGCCGGTGAGATGGCCGAGCATCTGCGCACGCCAGACGAGGTGCGCGCGGTGGGCGAGCGGCTCAGCGAGCAGGCGGCTGCCTTGCCCGCGGGGCGCAACGGGCGGCTGCCGGCCGCCGTGACGAAGATCCTCGCCACCCAGCAAACGCGCGAGCAACTGATGCCGATGGTGGCGGCGTTCGCTTCGGCGAAGGCGGCGCGTGAGGTGATGGACTACGGCGACCAGATTGCGCTCGCGGCCAGGATCGCCACTCGCCACGCAGCCGTCTGCGCCGCGGAACGTGCCCGTTACCAGGTGGTGCTGCTCGATGAGTACCAGGACACCAGTCATGCGCAGCTCGTGCTGTTGCGTGCGTTGTTCGGTGACGGTCATCCGGTGACAGCGGTCGGTGATCCGTGTCAATCGATCTATGGCTGGCGGGGCGCGAGCGCGGGCAACCTGCGCCGGTTTCGCGCCGATTTCCGTGGCGGCGACGGCACGGGTCGCGGCGCGGCCGCGCCGCTTGCCGTGCTCTCCACCAGCTTTCGCAACAGCGGGCGGGTGCTGGACGCCGCGGCGGCGCTGCAGGCCGAGTTGCGGGCCGAGGCGGCGGAGGTGCCGCGCCTGGTCCCGGCGCCGCACCGGGCCGGCCGCGGCATGCTCGCCTGCGCCCTGCTGCCCACCGCAGCGGATGAGGCCGCCTGGATAGCCGAACGGCTGACGCAGTTGCTCGCCATGCCTGAAGGCGTCGCGCCCGACGGCCGACGCTGGCCGGACGGCGGGCGGGACCGTGTGCGCCCGTCCGACGTCGCGGTGCTGTGCCGCAAGCGGACCCAGTTTCCTGCGCTGCGTAAAGCAATCGAGGCCAACGGGATCCCCGTCGAGGTCGTCGGCCTTGGCGGTCTGCTAACCGTGCCCGAGGTGGCCGACGTCGTCGCGACGCTGCGGGTGCTGCACGATCCCGCCGCGTCCGACGCCGTGGCGCGGCTGCTCACCGGGCCCCGGTGGCGAATGGGCCCGTCCGATCTCGTTGCGCTCGGCCGCAGAGCCCGCGAGATCGCTCGCGATGCCCGGCCCGCGGGGCAGGTGGCTGATCCGGTGAGCGAGGCGATCGCCGACCTGACCGCTGAGGCGGCCAGCCTGGTGGAGGCCCTCGACGACCTGGGCGGGGCCGACGCATACTCGGGCGCGGGTTATCGCCGCCTCTGCGCGCTGGCGGCTGAGTTGCGCACGCTGCGCGGCCAGGTGGGGCAACCGTTGCCCGACCTTGTCCTGGCGGTTGAACGGGCGCTCGGCCTGGACATCGAGGTGGCGGCGAGGCCAGGCGCGGACCCCGCTGCGGCCCGAGCGGATCTGGACGCGTTCGCCGACGCCGCGGCCGCGTTCGCGGGCGACGAGGAGCAGCCGACCCTTGGCGCGTTCCTCAGCTACCTCGCCGCGGCTGAGACGGAGGAATTCGGGCTGGAAGCGGGCCGGGTCGGGGAGAGCGACAGCGTCAAGCTCATGACCGTGCATGCCGCCAAGGGCCTGCAATGGCCCGCGGTGTTCGTGCCCGGTCTTTGCGCGGGAGAAAAGACGCAGTTGTTCCCCGCCAAGCCGCGCGTGTCCACTCGGTGGACGGACAATCCGCGCAAACTGCCGTTCGGTCTCCGCGGAGACGCGGTTGACCTGCCCGGACTGGCCGGGCTTGACGCGGCGTCGGTGGAAGCGTTCATCGCGGCGGCTAGGGCGCGGGACCTGCGCGAGGAGCGGCGCCTTGCCTACGTGGCGGTGACCCGCGCCGAATTCTGGCTCGGTTGCTCCGGCTTTTGGTGGGGCGACACGATCGCGCCGCTCGGGCCATCGGTGTTCCTCGAGGAGGTTAGGGCGGCGTGCGCCGACGGCCGCGGCGGCGGGCGCAGCCAGGTCTGGCGCTGGGCGGACGCGCCTGCGGCGGAGGAGGAAAATCCCATCCTCGCCGAGCCGCGGCCCGTGCCGTGGCCCGCTGCGCCGTCGGGCGCCAGGTACGCGGCGACGGCGGCTGCGGCGGCCATGGTCGACCGGGAGCTGGCTGCTCCGCTTGGCGGAGGTCACAGTCGCGTTGCTGAACTCAGCGAGGCCGATCAGGCGCTTGTGGCCGCCTGGGGACGAGACACGGCGCTGCTGCTCGCCGAACGCGATGCGCGGCGCGGCCACCCGGTGATAAGCGTCGACCTGCCGTCGCGGCTCTCGGTGTCTTCACTGGTGTCGCTGGCACGCGACCCCGATGAGTTCGCCCGCTGGATACGGCGGCCGATGCCGCGGGCGCCGGTTCCGCAGGCACGCCGCGGCACGGCGTTTCACCGCTGGCTCGAGGCGCGCTTCGGCCAGCAGCAACTGATTGATCCCGATGACCTGCCTGGCGCGGCCGACGACGTGGCCCAGGGCGATGACGCCGACCTCGCCCTGCTCCGAGCCCGATTCGAGGCGGGCGAATGGGCGTCGGCCATGCCGGTCGCCATCGAAGTGCCCTTCGAGACACAGATCGGCGACCGCCTGGTGCGTGGCCGGATCGACGCGGTGTTCGCTGGCGGTGACGGCAGCTTCGACGTCGTGGACTGGAAGACGGGCAGGCCGCCGCGCACGGCGGAGGACAGCCAGGCTGTTGCTATCCAGCTGGCGGCCTACCGGCTCGCCTGGGCCGGCTTGGCCGACGTGCCGCTCGCTGACGTGAGCGCCGCTTTTTACTACGTCCGCGAGGACCGGACGATCCGGCCCGCCGACCTGCTCGACGCGGCCGGGTTGCGTGCGCTAGTCACCGGGCGCTAGTCACGGGCGTGCTGGTCACGGCCGCGCCATGGGCGCGCGCGCCGGACAGACCTTGACTTTGAGGCAATGCCGCCATGTCTGCGGGGATGGCAACTGTATCCAAATAGGTAGTGTTGCCCGTTTTGGGAGACGGCGGCGCCGGTGCCCCCAATACCATCTCCAGGACGCCCTGACCTGCGACGCGGGGACAGGCAGGGCCTGCGATGGGGCACACCGCAGCGTAGAGGAGGATCCTTGATCCGAGCGAGGTCAGTGCTGCTCAGGTCGGCCAATCCACCTCGGCGCCGCCGGGCAGCCATCGTGAGCGCCGCGGTCGTGGTGGCGGCGGGCGCCGTCACCTGGGTCGTCGGCGGCGGCGAGGCGAAGACACTGGGCAGCCATCTGCTGCTCAGGTCGGCGCGGGTCGCGTCAAGTCCCAGCCCGAGTCCCGCTACCGCTGGGGCGATGAGCAGCGGCCCTGTTCTCGTCCCGCCACCAAGCACCGGGACCGGGACTTTAACCTGGAACTGGCGGGCCCATCCCGGCATGGGCAGCACGCCGGTCAGCGGTCCGGTCACCCACCCGATGGCCGATCACGCCGGGGCCGGCCTCGAGCGGCTCGGGAAAACGCGCGAGGTTTTCACGATGGGATCGTCCGCGCTCAGGGCCGCGTCGTCGGCGCCGCGCGGCATGGACGTGAGCGCCTATCAGCCGAACATCAGCTGGAGCAGGGCGAGAGCGAACGGCGCCTCGTTCGCCTACATGAAAGCCACCGAGGGCATCGGCTATGTCAGCTCCACCTTCGGCAGCCAGTACACCGGCTCCTATAACGCCGGCCTGATCCGCGGCGCCTACCACTTCGCGCTGCCGGACCGCTCAAGCGGCGCCGCCCAGGCCGATTACTTCATCCGCAGGGGCGGTGGCTGGTCCACCGATGGCTGGACCCTGCCTGGAGCGCTGGACATCGAGTACAACCCCTACGGCTCGGAGTGCTACGGGTTTAGCCGGAGCCGCATGGTCTCCTGGATCAGCAGCTTCGTCAATGAGTACCAGGCCCGCACATCACGCTGGCCGGTGATCTACAGCACCACCGACTGGTGGCGCACCTGCACGGGCAACTCGGGTGCCTTCGGCGCCAACGACCCGCTGTGGATCGCCTGCTACTGCGGGAGCGCGGGCACCTTGCCGGCGGGCTGGTCCACCCACACGATCTGGCAGTACGCCGATTCCGGCACGTTCCCCGGTGACCAGGACGTGTTCAACGGGAGCTACCGCGGCCTGCAACGGCTTGCCGCGGGAACCGGCTCGAACCCGGCCGCCGTGGTCGGCAACGCGGGCACCATTCGGGTCTATGTGCGAGGAACAAGCCGGGGCGCATATGAGAACCGCCTGCCCGATGGCGGCCGGTGGTCGGGGCTGAACGGCATCGGCGGGACCTTGCCTGCCAACCTGAGCGTTCTCGCAAGCGCCGCGGGCCCGATCGACGTCTTCGGTGTCGGCACCAACGGGCGCCTGTACGCCGATGTGCTGACCGGCGGCACCTGGTCGGGCTGGCGCGACATCGGCGGGGTCAGCGGCGGCCTGCAGGGCCGTCCGGCCGTCGTGCAGGAGCATGGCGGCAAGATTCGTGTCTACGCGCGAGGGGCGAACGGCAACCTGTACGAGGAGCACCTGACGCCGGGCGGCCGCTGGTCTGGGTTCTGGAACATGGGCGGACAGCTACCCAGCGACGCCGCCGCGCTGGTCGGCTCGGCCGGGTATGTCTGGGTCTTTGCCGTCGGGACCGACCGCGCCCTGTACGAACGGCATCTTCCGGCTGGCGGTTCCTGGTCGGGATGGAACCGACTGGGCGGCTATGTCACCGGCATCCCAGCGGTGGCGCAGGACCATAGTGGAACGGTTCGGGTTTACCTGCGCGGTGTGAGCGGGAACCTGTACGAGGCGCACATGCCGCAGGGCGGCCGCTGGACGGCGCAGTGGAACATGGGCGGGCGGTTCACCGATGGCGCTGCCGCCTTGATCGGCTCGAGCGGGTATGTGTGGGTCTTTGGCGTCGGGACCGATCAGGCCCTGTACGAACGGCATCTTCCGGCTGGCGGTTCGTGGTCGGGATGGGCTCGTGTCGGCGGCAGCGTCGCCGGTGTGCCCTCTGTCGCTCAGGATCGCGCTGGGACCGTGCGGGTGTACCTGCGCGGAACAAGCGCGGGCCTGTACGAGACCCACACGATCTCGGGCGGCGGTTGGTCGCGGCCATGGAACATGGGAGGCGTGCTGTTCTGACGCCAAGAACAGGGCCATAGGCTGCGGCCCATGGATGTGCGAGCTTACGTCGAGGCCAACGCGGCTGGGTTCTTCGACGCGCTCAAACAGTGGCTGGCCATCCCATCGATCTCGGGCGACCCCAGACATCACGGCGATGTCGCGCGGTCGGCGCAATGGCTTGCCGCCCACCTGCGCCAGACCGGGTTCCCCATTGTCGAGATCTGGCCGACAGGTGAGCCGGGCGCACCCGGCCTGCCGGCCGTTTACGCCGAGTGGCCCGCTGGTGAGTCGCCGGCGGGTGAGTCGCCGGCGGGTGAGTCGCCGGCGGGTGAGTCGCCGGCGGGTGAGTGGCCTGCCGGTGAGTCGCCGGCGGGTGAGCGGCCCGCAGGTGAGCGGCCCGCGCCAGCCGTTTTGGTGTATGGGCATCACGACGTGCAACCGGTGGAGCCGCTGGACGCATGGGACACCGACCCGTTCACCCCCGTGGAGCGCGGTCAGCAACTCGTTGGCCGCGGCGCCTCGGATGACAAGGGTCAGGTGCTGTTTCATTCGCTCGGCGTGCGAGCGCGCCTGGCTGCGTCGCCCGGCGGCGACGCGCCTCCGGTCACGATCAAACTGCTCATCGAGGGCGAGGAGGAATCCGGATCGCCAAATTTCGCCGGATTGCTCCGCCGTGAGCGGGACCGGCTCGCTTGTGACGTGATCGTCATCAGCGACACCACGATGTGGGCGGCCGACGTGCCGTCGATGTGTACGGGCTTGCGAGGCATGGTGGACGGCCAGATCGACCTCTACGGTCCAGAGAGCGACCTTCACTCGGGCAACTTCGGCGGGGCGGTGCCGAACCCCCTGCACGTCCTCACCTCAATGCTTGCCGCGCTGCACGACGAGCAGGGCCGGGTCAGGTTGCCTGGCTTCTACGACAAGGTGGCGCCGCTGTCAGCGGCCGAACGTGAGCTGTTCGGCCGGCTGCCATACGACGAGAAGCAGTGGCTCGCGCAGGCGGGCAGCCGGGCCGCCGCGGGCGAGGCGGGCTACTCGACGCTGGAGCGTATCTGGGCGCGCCCGACCGCGGAGATCAACGGCATGTGGGGTGGCCACACAGGGCCGGGGCCGAAGACGATCATCCCGCATGAGGCGCACGCCAAGGTCTCGCTCCGGCTCGTCGCCCACCAGGAGCCCGCAGAGGTGCAGGCCGCGCTGCGCGAATTCGTCGCCGCGGGCACCCCGCCGGGGATCGAGGCCCGGGTGAGCTTCAGCGGGCCCGGGGTGCGGCCGTGCCTCTGCGACATCAGCGCGCCAGCGACGGTCGCCGCGCGTCGCGCGATGGAGCGCGCGTTCGGCACGCAGGTGCTGTTCACCCGCGAAGGCGGCAGCGGGCCTGAGGCGGATCTGGCGGACATTCTCGGCGCGCCGCTGGTGTTTCTGGCGGTCGGCCTGAACTCCGATCGCTTCCACGCGCCCAACGAGCGAGTGCAGATGCCGCTGTTGCTCAAGGGCGCCGAGGCTGCCGCCTACCTGTGGGAGGAGTTGGCAGCGGTTTGGTAGGCGGTGATTTCGGTGATTTCGGTGGTTTCGATGAGCCGTGATCCTGCCCGCGCGGACAGCGCGATGAAGCTGGGTCGGCTCGCGCTCGCCCGCGGCACGGTGGACCGGGCCGCGGAGCGCCGCACCGACGCGCGCTGGCTCGCGCAGGCGTGGGCTGATCCGCGGACACGGGTGTTCGCCGTCGAAGACGGGCGGGCGCTCGTACGTTATCCCGCGGAGACCGCGGGCCACGCGGAACTGGTGCTCGTGTCACCCGCCGACGCGGGAAGCGGCGCCCGGATACTGCTCGGAGTGGACTCCGACGGTGTCGCGTACTTCGCAGTGATGGGTCCGGGCGCGGCGCCGGACGAGGACCGGCCCGGCGAGGCCCGGCCCGATGAGCGCCGGCCCGGGGTGGCGCGGGCTGGTCTTCGCCAAGCTGGGGCGTTGCTCGGCGACCGGGACGCCGGGCTGTTGACGCATGCGGTCGCGCTCGCGAACTGGCACGGCACGCACGAATATTGCCCGAGGTGCGGCGCCCGCGCGAAACTCACCTCGGCGGGCCATAGCAGGACCTGCCCGGCCGATGGCAGCGAGCATTTCCCGCGGATCGATCCTGCCGTGATCATGCTTGTGCTCGACCCGGCGGGCCGGTGCCTGCTGGCCAGAAACAACAGGTGGCCAAAGAAGCGGGTGTCGATCCTGGCTGGTTTCGTCGAGCCGGGCGAGTCAGCGGAGCAGGCGGTGGCCCGCGAGGTGGCGGAGGAGGTCGGCATCGCCGTCGGTGAGTTCCGCTACCTGGGCAGCCAGCCCTGGCCGCTGCCGCAGAGTCTCATGCTGGGCTTTTCCGCGCGGGTCGTCGATGGCCGCGCGGGCGCGCGACCCGGCGCGGAAGCCAATCGGCGCACCGGGGTCGTGCCGCTCCGCGTCGACGACGCAGAGATCGCCGAGGCGCGCTGGTACAGCCGCGACGATCTTCGCGCCGCGGTCAGCGCAGGCGAGATCCTGCTGCCGTCCGAAGTGTCGATCGCGCACCGGATCATCGAGTCCTGGTATGGCGGCCCGCTGCCCAAAGCACGGTGAATCCCTGGTCGGAGGCGGCAGTGTCAGGCGAGGGCGCAGCCGTCCAGTGCTGAATGCTACAACCAGTACACTCCAGGGTGCAGAATGCTGCTGCACCTCACCTGCAGGGAAGGACGCGAAACCGTCCGCTACGAACCAGAGCGCGCGGCGGATCCGCTCGTCCCGGCCGCCCGGCTGCGCGGCGCCAGGCGGTGGGCCGCGAGGTATCGGGGGCTCAGCGCTGGCCAGCTCAGCGGCGGCCAAGCTCAGCGGCCGCCCGCGCCATATCCACTCCGGGTGCCGGAATGAGCCCGATGACCGGCGTGTCCAAGCCGTGCTCGTGGTACTCGGCGATGCGTTCCCTGCACGCCTGCGCCGAACCGTGTACGACAAGCTCATCGACGACGTGGTCCGGCACCGCGGCCAGCGCCTGCTTGCGATCGCCCGCCGCCCACGCGGCCTGCATGGGGGCGAGCGCCTCGCCGCGGCCGAGCCAGGCGTGGAACGCGGCATAGACACCGACGGTCAGGTAGCTCGTTATCAATCGCCGGCCAATCGCGCGCGCGACCTCAGCGTCCGCGGTCGGGCAGACGAACACCCGGGCGATCAATTCAGTCGCCGGGCCCGCCACGGCACAAGCTTGATCATTCCTGGGCGCAGCGCGGCCAGGGCGAGCGACGGCGGCTGGAAGGGCGGGAGATCCAGTCTGAACCCGCACACCGCGAAGGTCTCATATGTCTGCGTCACCTTTGCTCCGCCGAGCGCGGCCCGCAGGAACCGCAGCGTGTCCCGGGCGCGCTGGTACGGCTTCTCGAGCCGGATCCCATTCCACTGCTCGACCACCGGCTGCGACGAGGTTCCGATCCCGAGCACGAAACGGCCAGGTGCGAGGCTCGCGAGCGTCGCCGCGCTCATCGCGAGCAGGGCCGGGCCGCGCGTGTACACCGGCACGATCGCGGTGCCGAGCCGCAGGTCCGGCGCCCACTGGCTGGCCAGCACCAGTGGCGTGACCGCGTCTGTGGCGTTGACCTCGGATGACCACGCGTCGCTGTAGCCAAGGTCGGTGAGCCGTGCCACGACGTCGCGCTGTGCGTCAAGAGGCACCTGCTGCAGCGGCAGCGTGATTCCCCACCGCCTGGCCCGATGCTGCCGTGCGGGGTGCCCGGTTGGCCGCTGCTCGCCAGGATGCTGCTCGCCAGGATGCTGCTCACTGCCACGCCGCTGGCTCGCAGCCATAGCGGTTCCTCCTGCCGACTAGACCTGCCGAACCGGGGTTGTCAAGCAGACCCTAAGCCTGGCGGGAGCGACCCCGTGAGCGCGACGGTTTCGGCGGCCGTGCCAGTTCGTCTGCGACGGGCAGCAGCGGGTTGGTGATTCCCGCCACCACTTCCTCTGCGAGTTCGGCCACCCGGCGGCCACGGGACCGCGCGGCGCTGCGGAGCAGGTCGAATGCCTGGCGTGGCAGCAGCCGGTGCCGCTCTGCGAGGACACCGATCGCCTGCTCCACCCGGACTCTGTTAGCCAGCGCGTGCTCGAGCTGCGCGATGGTGATCCTCAGCTTGGCCGCCTGCGCCCGTTCCGCCTGCGTCTGTTCGGACGGTGCCTGCTGCGACTGCGCCTTCTCCGACTGCCCGTGTTCGGGCGAGGCCCGTTCTGATTGGGCCAGCTCTGATTGGTGCCCGCGCGGCCGAGTCGATGAGGGCAGGTCGCCTGCGAGCAGGTCGGCGAACACCATCGCATTCACCAGATCCGGCAGCTCGTCCTCGCCGACTCGCCACCCCTGTCGCGTCCGGTACACCACAACGCCGCTGCCATCATCTGGCGCCGTCGGCACCGCAGATCCTGCCGCGCTCGCGGGGGCGGCCGAGCCCTCCGCGGCAGCCGTTATGGAGCTATCGCGGCTCATTAGCTGCGAGCCGAGGTGTTCAGCTGCTCGATGACCTGCGCGGCGGACGGATTGATCAGCGCGGTCCCGTCCTCGAACACCACCGTCGGCACGGTCTGGTTCCCACCGTTCACCTGCATGACGTAGTCGGCCGCGGCGGGGTCGGCCTCGATGTCAACCTCGGCGATCTCGATCCCCGCGCGGGCGAGCTGACTCTTCAGCCGTCGGCAGAACGCACACCAGCGCGTTGTGAACATCGTCGCGCCCGACATTGCCTGGGGTCTCCCTCCCTGCGCCACAGACCTCCTGCGGCTCCCATGTAGCAAACACCAGCGGCGGCTGCGGGCTTCCCGCCACAGCGTCGGTGGCGGCTGGGATGATGTGCTCCATGCCGGGCGCCATCCTCTCCGGCCTCGACCCGGAGCAACGCGCGGTCGCCGAGGTCATGCGCGGAGCGGTATGCGTGCTGGCAGGCGCTGGGACGGGGAAGACCCGTGCCATCACCTATCGCATCGCCCATGCCATCCAGACCGGCGCGGTCGATCCGCGGCACGTGCTTGCGGTCACGTTCACCACCCGGGCGGCGGGCGAGCTGCGCGCACGGCTGCAAACGCTTGGCGGGTCGGGCGCGGACCGCGTGCATGCCCGGACCTTTCACGCGGCGGCGCTGCGCCAGCTTGTCTACTTCTGGCCCGCGGCGGTGGGAGGTGAGCCGCCCCGTGTGATCGACTCCAAGCTGGGCATTGTCGCGGCGGCGGCCCGCATGCTGGGGCTGAAGCTGGACGCCGCCGGACTGCGCGATGCCGCCACCGAGATCGAATGGGCCAAAGCGCTGCAGTCGCGCCCGGAGGATTTCGTCGCGACCGCGGAGCGCGCCAGCCGGGCGCCACCGGTGCCGGTCGAGGCCATGGCGAAGCTGTTCGACGCGTATGAACGGCTGCGGCGCGACCGGCATGTGCTGGATTTTGAGTCGATGCTCGAGCTGACCGCCGGCATCCTCGCCGAGGACAGCGCCGCCGCCGCCCAGGTTCGTGACCAGTACCGCTACTTCGTCGTGGACGAGTACCAAGACATCAACCCCTTGCAGAAGCTGCTGCTCGACACCTGGCTCGGCGGCAGGGACGACCTGTGCGTCGTGGGCGATCCCAACCAGACGATCTACTCGTTCACCGGCGCCACGCCCGCCTTCCTCACCAGCTTCACCGCGCAGTACCCGGACGCGACCGTCATCAGGCTGGTCAGGGACTATCGGTCCACACCGCAGGTCGTTGAGCTTGCCAACCGGCTGGTGGCCAGGTCGCCAGGCGCGGAGCTTGTCGCGCAGCGCCCCGACGGCCCGCCGCCAGCGTTCGCCGAGTACCCGGACGAGGCGGCGGAGGCCGCGGCGGTCGCCGCGCAGGCGCGCGACCTCATCGACCACGGCCTCGCGGCCAAGCAGATCGCCGTGCTCGTGCGCACCAACGCGCAGACCGCGGTGTTCGAGCGGGCGCTGCACGCCGCGGGTGTTCCGTATGCGGTGCACGGCACCGAACGGTTCTTCGACAGGCCCGAGGTGCGGCAGGCAATCGTGGCGCTGCGGGCAGCGGCCAAGTCGCACGAACCGGCGCCCGCCGCCGCGGTCACGCACGTCCTGTTCGGCCTTGGCATGACACCCGCGCCTCCGCCGACAGGCGGTGCGACCCGTGCGAGGTGGGAGTCGCTCGCCGCTCTCGCGCAGCTCGCCGCGGACCTTTTCGGCGCGCGCACGGATGCGACGCTCGCCGATCTCGCCGACGAGCTCGCCAATCGCGCCCAGATGCAGCACGCCCCCACACTCGACGGCGTGACAATCGCCTCGCTGCATGCCGCCAAGGGGCTGGAGTGGGACGCGGTGTTCCTCCCCACGCTGGTCGATGGGGTGATCCCCATCGTTTACGCGCGCACCCGCGAAGCGATCGACGAAGAGCGGCGGCTGTTGTACGTGGCCATCACCCGCGCTCGCGAGCGGCTGCTGCTTTCATGGTCGATGGCCCGCTCACCGGGCGCCAGGCGGTCCCGCCGCCCCTCGCCGTTCCTGCAACCGCTTTTGCATCCGAACGGCTCACGCGGCCTGTCACGCTCGCGACGAGCGGGCGCAGGGGGTGAACAAGACGACCAGTGATCTGCTCAACCTGCTCGATCTGCTCAATCTCGACCAGATCGAGGTCAACATATTCCGCGGTCGCAGCCCGGACGAGCGAGTGCAGCGCGTTTTCGGCGGCCAGGTCGCCGGCCAGGCGCTGGTGGCGGCCGGCCGCACGGTCCCCGCGGACCGACCAGTGCACTCACTGCATGCGTACTTCATCCGGCCCGGAGACCCCGCGGTGCCCATCGTCTACATGGTGGATCGGGTGCGCGATGGTCGGTCCTTCACCACCCGCCGGGTGTCGGCGATCCAGCACGGGAAGGTGATATTCACCCTGTCCGCGTCGTTCCACGATCGCGAGCCGGGCCCGCAGCATCACGCGGAAATGCCCACGGTGCCGCCGCCGCACGAGGTGCAACCCACCGCAGAGCGTTTGGACAAGGTCTTGGGACCGCTTTCTGAGCGGTTCTACCGCGGCCACCCGATCGACCTCAGGTTTGTCGGCCCGCTCACGGTCGAGGCACAGCGTGATCCGGCGCTGCGGACCACCCGCAGCCTCGTGTGGCTACGGGTGGACGGTGAGTTGCCTGACGACCCGCTGCTGCATGTCTGCCTGATGACGTACGCCTCGGACTTGACCTTGCTCGACTCTGTGCTGCTCGCGCACGGGCTGTCGTGGGTGGATGGGCGGACAATTGGCGCCAGCCTGGACCACGCGATGTGGTTCCACCGCCCATTTCGCGCGGACCGCTGGCTGCTGTACGCGCAGGAGACGCCCGTCGCGGCGGGGGCGCGCGGCCTCGCCCGCGGCGAGGTTTTCACAGAAAGCGGCGAGCTCGTGGTTTCGGTGGTACAAGAAGGCCTGATTCGGACGAAGCCGGCCGTGCGCCAATAGCGTTTGGGCCGTCCGGCGAGAACTCCCAGGTCAAAAAATAGTTGCCGGGGGAGCGCGGTGTTCGTACGCTGCTAACACGCCCTCGGGCTGCCGAAGCAGGATCTTTTGCGGAAGGGAGGTGTCCGGGGTGGTAGAAATCAACGTCGCGCCACGCGATGTCCTTGGCCTGTACACACCAGACGCCTTCTTGCCGTTCGCCTGCAGTGCGACGACGTCGCTTGCCCGGGTCCAGGGGCAGACGGCTGTCCGCATGCAGCACATCTACATGACCCGTGTGATCGCCTTTGGCGGTGACAAGCTGGGTCCGCATCGATGGAGGGTGCCGGTATAGGCTGACCGGCCTCAAGCTCCTCCAGGCCGCGGACCCGCGAAGGGTCCGCGGCCTTAGTTATTGAGCAGAGGAGAGGAGTTGGGACCGATGCAGTGGCCCGACACCGTCGCAGCGGAAGCAGCGGCGGGGTACGAGTCCTTCAGCGGGCTTGAGCTGCCGTGCCGGAGCGAGCCGGACCTGTTTTTCGCCGAGTCGCCCGCCGACGTCGAGTCGGCCAAGGCGCTCTGCCGCGGCTGCCCGGCTCGGCTCGCCTGCCTGGCAGGGGCCATCGAACGCGGTGAGCCGTGGGGCGTCTGGGGCGGCGAGCTATTTCTTCGCGGACAGATCCTGCCACGCAAGCGCCCGCGGGGTCGGCCGCGCAAGACCGAGGTGGCCGCGTAGCCGCTGGCGGCCAGCGGTTGGTCGCGCGGGAGTGGGGTGACCGCGTAGCCGCCGGAGGCTACGCGGGTTGGCCGCGGCCGTGGTTGGTCGCGGCAGGTTAGACACGATTCAGCAAAACGAAGATCGGTGGCAGCAAGGTGTTAATTCACGAACGGTTCTTAAGAGACAGGGTTCAGGCAATGCTCGCGGAGGCGAGACAATCAGGGCTCGCCCAGCGATCAGCGGAACTGCATCGAGCGCGGCGACGCGCCAATCGGGCGGCGGCACGCCTGCGCCGCGCCGAGCGGACCGTCGTGCGGCTGCGCGGCTCACTGAACGCGCAGTCATGATCGCGGTGATTGCCGTCAGCCGACCGGGTCTGGCTCAGGCTCGGTCGGCTGACGATCCGCTCCCTGCTCGTCGGAATAACCGGGTATCCATCTGATGACCTCGGCGCGGAACTCACCCTCGCATTCGAGCTGGCACAGCACGCCGATGCCTGCGGTGGACACGCGGTGTATGAGCACGTAGGAGGGGGGCAGGTTGAATTTTCTGCTGATGTTCGACGAACTCAGATCGGCGACCCTCCCGGCCTCGGCACGCAGCCATTCCCGACTGAATTTGAATGAGTCGACCTTCGACGGTTCCGCGATCGGCGCGAGGAACGCCCTGAGGGCGTCGGCGTCCACCTGGATCCCTTGGCGGAGGAATCCATGCATCCGCAACTCCTGCTCCACGGTCTGGATGTCGCCGTCGTCGTGCATGATCCGAAGCAGCTTGCCGAGGAACGGCGGAAAGCCGTACGGCAGCCGGTCGACCGCGCCGAAGTCGAGCACGCCGAGCCTGCCGTCGGCCAGCAGCCTGAAATTGCCCGGGTGCGGATCAGCATGCAGCAAGCCGGTGCGCGCCGGGCCCGAGAACAGGAATCGCGTGAGCAGGATTCCGGCCCGATTCCGGTCGTCACGGCTTCCGGCGCTAATAATCTTGGACAGCGGCGTGCCATCCATCCATTCGGTGACCAGAACGTGGTCTGAATTTGCCACAACCGGCGGCACGTATATATCCGGGTCGCCGCGGTACGCTACGGCAAAAGCCTGCTGCGAGCAGGCTTCGAGGTTGTAGTCGAGCTCTTCAGCGATCCGGTCCTTCAGCTCGGTAATGAGCGGTTTGACATCGAGGCCGGGCATCAGCACGGCGAACAGCACCGCGGCCCGGCTCAGCTGGGTGAAGTCGCTGATCAGCGCCTCGCCGACGCCCGGATACTGAACCTTGACCGCAACCCGCCGGCCATCCTTCCATACGGCATGATGCACCTGGCCGATGGACGCGGCGGCGGCGGGCCTGTCCTCGAACTGAGTGAAGTCATCGCGCCAGTGCGGCCCGAATTCGCGGGCAAGTGCCTCGTGCACGACTCGGGCCGGCAGTGGCGGCGCGGCCTCCTGCAGCCGGGTCAGCGTCGCACGGTACGGGCCGGCGATCTCCGGGGGCAGCGCGGCCTCGAAAATCGACAGCGCCTGGCCGAACTTCATTGCTCCGCCTTTTAGCTCGCCGAGCACCCTGAAGATTTGCTCAGCGGTGCGATGCTGAATCTCAGCCGCCACTATCTCTGCTGGGCGACCGCCGATGCGTTTACCGATGCCGAGAGCGGTGCGGCCGGCGAATCCCAGCGGGAGTGTGGCCAGCTTGGCGGACCGCGTCACCGCGCGGCGGGGCAAGTCACTCACATCCTTCATTGTCCGCTAGCCCACATCGCTCCTGCCACACCCGCACTCGGCGTGGATCGGCCAGGTCCTGCGGCGCCAGCGCCAATCGGGCAGCACAAGTTCGAGTGTGCCGTTGATCACAGTCGGCGCGGGCCCGGCCGCGTCGATGAAGGTGAGCGCCTGGCGGGCGGCGTGAGCGGCGACGGCGGTCGCGAGGACCACGTCGCACGCAGGCGTGGCCGGGCGCCGGCTCGCCAGCTGAGCGGCGATCAACGGCCAGGCCGGGTCGCGGTCTCGTCGGCTCAGATCAAGGCAACGCAGGCAAGCCGACCTGCCGGGCAGCACAAGCGGCCCGACCACGCCAATCGCTTCGGCTGCCGAGCTGCACAGGTGCGGGATGCGCCGGGCCATGAGCGCCGCGGTCTGGCGGGGGTCCGGACCCTCGGTGAGCACCACAATGTCCGGCGGAACCCGGTCGTCGCCGGTGCGGACATCGGGCGCGACGCGGCCTATGGCGCGCGCCACTCCTCGTTGACGCGGCGCCCCCGCATCGGAGACGTCCAGTCCGGCCGGCGCCGCGTCAACGAGCCTGGCCTGCTGCGTGTCGCTGCACGTGATGCGGCCAATGCCGGACGCGGCGAGCAGGCAGGCAACGCTGGCCCCTATACGGCCCGCCCCATAAACGCGGATATGGCTCGCGCGGCGGCGCACCATCGCGCGGACGCCGCCGTCGCCGTCGTGATTGGCGAGCGACGCGGTCGCGAACTCGGGCGCCAGCCTCGCGTGTACCTGTGGCGGAAGAGCCAGGCGGGCCGGCGGCGGGAAGTCATTGAGCACACCGCCCGCGGCCAGCAGCGCGAGCACCCGGTCGGCGGCTTGCGCCGGGACGCCGCGGTCGGCCGCCGCGGCCAGCACGGCGGCGCGGTCCCTGCTGCCATCGAGCACGGACAGCACAGCTTCCGCCGCCCGGGTGTGCCCATTAATGGCGAAGCCCCGCCTTGGATCGACGCCGATCTGCAGCGTCTGCCTGTCGCGCCACAGCTGGAGCAAACCTGATTTCAGCACTGGCCTCATGGCTGTCAGGGTGGCAGCGGCCTGACTGCGGCGGGAGCCCAACTTTCCCGGCTGTGGATAAACGGTGGGCAGCTCGCCCCCCTTCCCCGAAGCGACGCGCTGCCCACCGGGCCCTGCCGGGAACGTATGAGGAGATGATCGGGACGTCAATCCATGCCTGTGGATAATGCTGTGGGTGCCCTGGGGAGATCGCGGTGTGTTGCTGTGGACGGCGTGGGATCATCGATGTGGATTAGGGCCTCGTGTCCACAGCGGCCAGCGTCCTAGCTGCGAAAATGTCATGCGCCCCCTGTGGAGTGCGAAAAGTCTGGGCTACCGTGTGGCCGTGCCAGAAAGAGTCGAGGTTCGGCGCAGCGCACGGCGCAGGCGCACCGTGTCGGCCTACCGTGCCGGTGACAAGACCGTCGTGCTTGTCCCGGCCCGCTTCTCCCGCGCTGAGGAAGAAGAGTGGGTGGCGCGCATGCTGGACCGGCTGGCAGCTCGTGACCAGCGGCGGCGTCCGACCGACTCCGGCCTGCTCAGCCGCGCGCAGGCGCTTTCTGCCAGGTATCTAGGCGGCGCGGCGGTCCCATCGAGCGTGCGCTGGGTGGACAATCAGAATGGCCGATGGGGGTCGTGCACGCCGTCCGATGGCGCCATCAGGCTGTCACGGCGGCTTGAGGGCATGCCGAGCTGGGTGCTTGATTACGTCATCGTCCACGAGCTTGCCCACCTCATCGTCGCCGGCCACGGGCCGGCCTTTTGGGCGATGGTCGCCGGTTACCCGAAGACCGAACGTGCTCGCGGCTATCTCGAAGGGGTAGCCCACGCGGCGCGGCTGGAGGACATGGATCTTTGAGCGCGGACGCACCGGATCACGTGGCGAGGATGGCAGCGGCGCTTGTCACACCAGGCATTGGCGCCGCCGCCCCGCCGGGAGTCGATCGGGCGGCGTTCGCTTGCGCCCTGGTCGAGGACGCCTGCGATCTCATCGCGGAGCTGGAAAATCTCGCGCCTGCCGTCGCGGTCAGCCCGGCCGCGGAAACCGAGCTCGGCGGGCGGAGCGTCGAGGAGCTCGCGTGGCCAGGCACCACGGTGCTGCGCCTTGCGGACGGCAGCGGCGCGGGGTTCGCGGCACAGGCCTTGCGCCGCATGGCCGGCCTTGGCGCGCGTCAGGGCGCGGTCGCCGCGGCCGACGCGCCAGACATGCCGCTGTTGCTGATCGGCAAGCTGTTCAGAGCGCTCGGCGGCGCGCGGAGGCGAACAGACGTCGCGGTATGCCCCGCCGATGGGGGTGGCCTTGTGGCGCTGGCCGCCTGGCTGCCGGCTCCCGACTGGGTCAGCGTGCCGGTTCCGCCCGCCCAGCCGTGCGAGCTAGACGTCACCGACGTTATCGACCGGCTGCGTCACGCCGCGCCGCGGGCGGGCGCGGTTCAGCTCGTTCCCGGCTGGCACCGTCTGCGGTCTCCCGCCGACGTGAGCGGCCTCGACCCAGGCCTGGAGGGCTGGCCCGCCACGCGCAGCGTGCTCCGGCCGCGCCGCTGAGGGGTGCGCATAGCGTAAGCTCGCCACGATGAACACCGCTGTCGCGGCCACGGTCTTCGCGGTCGTCTTCGCTGCGGAAGTGCCCGACAAGACCGCATTCGCGAGCCTGGTACTTGCGACGCGGTTCCGGCCGATCTACGTGTTCGTCGGCGTTGCCGCGGCCTTTGCCGTACACGCCGCGGTTGCCGTCGCGGCAGGAAGCCTCTTCGCTGCGCTGCCGGACCAACTGGTCGAGGTGTTCGTCGGCGCCGTGTTCTTTTTCGGCGCCGCGGTCCTGTTGCTGCGCCGGGCCGAGCCAGCGCAAGAGCCGGACGCGCGGCCTGCGCGGTCAAGTTTTGCCAAAGCCGCCGCGGTCAGCTTCGCCGTCATCCTTGTCGCCGAGTTCGGCGACATAACGCAGATCCTCGTCGCAAACCTCGCCGCCAGGTATCACGATCCCTCGGCGGTCGCGGTTGGGGCGGTGCTCGCTCTTTGGGCCGCCGCCGGCATCGCCATCCTCGGGGGGCGCGGCCTGATGCGGGTCGTGCCGCTGACGCTGATCGCGCGCCTGGCGGCCGCGGTGATGACCGTGCTCGGGGTCATCAGCATCGTCAGCGCGGCCAACGCGTGACCGAACCCCGGGCTCACTCGTCAGGTGGATCTTCGAGGGTCTCAGGTGGGTCGTCCAGGGCCGAGATGTCCAGTTCCTTCCTGCCCCTGACGAAGCCATCGGGGTCCTCGAAGTCATCCTGGCCGGGCAATAGGTCAGGGTGCGCCCACACCGCGTCGCGGCCCGCCACGCCGCGCGCGCCGGTGAGCCCGCGCCAGATCGCCGCCGCCTCCCGCAGCCTGCGCGGCCGCAACTCCAGGCCGACCAGGGTGGCGAAGGTCCGCTCCGCCGGACCGCCGGTCGCGCGACGCCGACGGACCGCCTCGGCGAGCGCGTCCGATCCGGGCAGCCGTCTGCTCGCGGCGTCATCCACCACGGTCGCGACCCACCCCTCGACCAGGGCCAGTGCGGTCTCCAGCCGGGCAAGGGCGGCCTTTTGCCGTGGCGTCTCCTCCGGGCGGAAGAACGTGCCGCCCGCCATGGCCTCCTGTAGCGCCTGCGGGTTGGTGAGGTCGATCTCCATCAACGACTGCTGCAGCTGTGAGGTGTCCACGGTGATGCCCTTGGCGTATTCCTCGACCGCGCCGAACAGGCGCGCGCGCAGCCATGGCACATGGCCGAAGAGCCGGTGGTGTGCCGCTTCGCGCAGGGCGAGGAACAGCCGGACCTCGCCGTCTGGCACAGACAAGCCCGAACCAAACGCCGCCACACCCTCGGGGAGCAGCGCGGCAGTGCCTTCTGGGCCGACCGGTAGGCCGACGTCGGTGGAGCTGACCACCTCGAGGGCGAGCGCACCGACGGCCTGGCCGGTCTGGCTGGCGACCACGAGGCCGCCTATCTGGCGGACAAGTCCGAGCATCGGCCCGGCCATGGCGTTCAGCTGCGCGCGAAGGTCGTCGGGCGCCTCACCGCCCGCAGCCTCGGCCGCCGCCTCGCCGCCCAGCGTCTGGGTGCCCGCGGTCATCGCGCCGCTCATCGTCTCGACCGCCTTCGCGGCGATCGGGTCGCACAGCTTGGTCCAGACGGGAAGCGTCGCCTCAACCCACTCAGAACGACTCCACGCCCTGCTCGCCCGCACGCCCGACGGGAACGTGGTGGCGTCGTCCAGCCACAGGTCGGCGAGCCTGAGCGCTTCGGCGACCTCGCCGGCTTGCCGGGCGACGATGCTCGGGTCCCCGTGGGCGGCGACGGCATGCCGCGCCACATTCTTGGCGAGATCCCAGTTCACCGGGCCGCCCTGCCAGGACATCAGATCGGCGAACTGGCGCAGCGCATCGGCGAACTGCTGTGGGTTGCCGAACATCCCCATGGGGTCGCCAGGGCCGGAGTCGCTATGACCCGGCTCACGCTCGGGCTCGCCCGGCAGGCCGAACCCGAAAGGGGTGTCACCCATTGGTGTGACCTCTCAGGCAGGATGGAAGGGTCATTATTGGCTCTGCTAGACCACTAACCTCACGTTATCCCGGGAGCGAGGCAGGGTGAGCACCTCCGGCGGGCAGGTTCGCCCACGGCGCAGCGGCAGGAAGCGCTCCAGCGCCCCCGGCCCAGTCGTCGCGGTGACTGGCGCCGCGCAGGGCCTCGGCCATGCTCTCGCCACCCGTCTTGCCGCTTCGCAGCGGATCAGGAAGGTGGTGGCCATCGACGACCACCGCGGCGAGGTGGCCGGTGTCGTCTGGCGCGTGGTGGACGTCCGCGACCCCGTCCTGGCCGGCCGGCTGGTCGGCGTCGACGTGGTTGTGCACACCGACGTTGACCTCTCGCCGGACTCTGACGACCGGCAACGGCGGGCCTTCAACGTGCGCGGCGCGCAGACCGTGCTCACCGCCGCGGCCGCGGAGGGCGTGGGCAGGGTCGTGCTTGTCACAAGCGCGATGGTGTACGGCGCCCACCCGGACAACCCGGTGCCTCTTGCCGAGACTGCGCCGCTGCGGGCTGATCCGGACACCAGCGTCGCCGGGGACCTGCTGGAAATCGAGCACCTGGCCCGCCGGGCGCCGCGAGCTTACCCCGGCATGCAGGTCACGGTGGTGCGCCCGGCCGCGCTGGTTGGCGAAGACGTGGACACGCTGATCACGCGGCATTTCGAGGCGCCGCGGCTGCTCACCGTGCGTGGTTCGGCGACCCGCTGGCAGTTCTGCCACGTGGACGACCTCGTCTCCGCGCTGGAACTCGCCGTGACCAGCGAGATAACCGGCCAGTACGCGGTTGGCTGCCGGGGATGGCTCGAGCAGGAACGGGTGGAAGAGCTGAGCGGGCTGCGCCGGATCGAGCTTCCTGCCGGCTTCACCTTCGGCACGGCGCAGCGCCTGCACAGGGCAGGCATCACCCCGGCGCCAGCGGCCGACCTGCGCTACGTCGTGTACCCGTGGGTGGTGGATTGCGCCGCGCTGCAGGCGGCAGGCTGGCAGCCGGCTTACGACAACGAGACGGCGCTCGCTGTGCTGCTCGCGCAGCGGGCCGGCCGGCACGCCGTGGCGGGCAGGCGGCTGGCGCGCAAGGAGGCGACCATCACCGCGGCGGGCGCGGCGGGCGCGACGGTCGCGGTGATCGGCACGGCGGCGATCGTCCGCCGCGCCCGCCGCCGCCGGCGTGGCACCTGATGAGCCGGTACCGTGTCCAGGGTGGGAGCAGTCCGGCTGATCGCGATCCGCGCCGCACCGCTGTCGGTTGACGAAGTGCTCGCAGCCGTCGCCGACCCGGCGGCGGGAGGAACCGCGGTGTTCACCGGCCAGGTAAGGGACACCGATCACGGCCGAACGGTCATCCGGCTGTCCTATACGGCCCATCCGTCGGCCCAAGACGAACTCCGCAGGATCGCGAAGAAGGTGGCGGCCGAGTCTGGCGCGCTGGCCGTGGCCGCGGTGCACCGCGACGGTGAGCTTGCTGTCGGCGACCTCGCGGTCGTGGTCGCCGCGGCGTGCCCGCACCGCGCTGAGGCCTTTGCCGCGTGCCGTGCGCTGATCGACGAGGTCAAGGCCGCCGTCCCGATCTGGAAGCACCAGCACTTCGCTGACGGCAGCAGCGAGTGGGTCGCCGCGCCCTAACCCGCCGCGTCGCGGGCCCCCGCCCCACGGACGTCTTTGTACTCCGCAGTGTCGTCTTTTGCTGCCCGCGGGGACCCGCTTAGCGACACTGCGCCGTACAAAGTGCTCGGGGACGCGGGTCGCCGCTGCTGGCCGGTGGCATAGTCTTCCGTCCATGTCGCGACGCGCGCTGACGTTGCTCGTCGCCGGAATCAGCGCCGCTGTCCTGGCTGTGACCGGCGCTGTGTTGCCCGTTCCTTACGTGGTGCTGAGCCCTGGCCCCACGATCGACACGCTCGGCACCTACCAACACAAGCAACTGATCCAGATCACCGGGCACAAGGTGTACCCGACGACCGGGCACCTCAACCTGGTGACGGTGAGCTTCCGCGGCGGCCCAGGAGACCAGATCAACCTGTACACGGCGCTGCGCGGGTGGTTGACGCCGCACGACGCGGTGGTCCCGCAGGAGGAACTGTTCGGGACCAGCGCCAATGTGCAGCAGGTCCAGCGGGAGAACGTCGCAGAGATGGCGGGCTCACAGCAGCTTGCCTCCGCGGCGGCGCTTCGCGAGCTGCGGATCAGCTTTCAGACTAAGGTGAGCGTGAGCTGGACCGTGAAGGGCATGCCCGCGTACGGCAAGCTCAGGCGGGGTGATGTGATCACCGATGTGGATGGCGCCGGGGTGAGCGGGGCGACAATGGCGCGCCGCCTTATCCGTGATCGGCGTCCTGGCAGCCCGGTCAAGATCACCGTTTCGCGTCATGGCCAAACCCGCGTCGTGCGCCTGGTGACCAGGGCGCAGCGCGGCAAGGCGGCGATCGGGGTGGTCGTCGGCGAGCGGTACAAGTTTCCGTTTTCCGTGCAGATCAAGGTCGGCGACATCGGCGGGCCAAGCGCGGGAATGATGTTCGCGCTCGGCCTGGTCGACAAACTCAGCAAGGACGACCTCACCGGAGGCAAGTTCATCGCGGGCACCGGTGAGATCGACGCCGATGGCAACATCGGCGCGATCGGCGGCATACAGCAGAAGATGGTGGGCGCGCGCGAGCAGGGCGCGACGATATTCCTCGCGCCGGCGGGCAACTGCCCGGACGTGCGCGGCGCCGTTCCCGCCGGGCTTCGCGTCGTCAAGGTGAGCACGCTCAGCGGTGCGGTTGCGGACCTGCTGGCGCTCAAGGACAGCAAACCGGTGCCGTCGTGCTGAGGGCCTATTTGGCAACCACGATCCGGCTCATCCGCCCCTGGGCCAGGATTCAGTGCTAGGAATTCACTCGTGACCTTCCGTTCTCCGGGCCGAGCGCGGGTAATGCGGTTCCCGCGCCGGCCGCGCTACCTGATCCCCGCGCTTGCCGCGATCGTCGCACTTATCGTGCTGTTTGCCGTGTTCGCGGGCATTTGGACCGACTATCTATGGTTCCGTTCGGTTCACTACAGCTCCGTGTTCACCCGGATCATCGGCGTCAAGCTGGTGCTATTCGCGGTCGGCGCCGTGGTGATGGCGTTGCTAGTCGGCGCCAACGTCTATCTGGCCTACCGGCTAAGGCCCAGCTACCGCGCGCTGTCGCCGGAGCAGCAGGGCCTGCAGCGGTACCGAACCGCGCTCGACCCGTACCGCAAGCTGGTCATGGGCGTTGGACTTGGCCTTCTCGCGCTGATATCAGGGCTGTCGGTGGCCAGCGCGTGGCGCACCTGGCTGCTTTTCGCCAACCGGACGTCGTTTGGCGCCAAGGATCCGCAGTTCCACCTGGATGTCTCGTTCTTCGCCTTCACCTACCCGTTCATCAGACTGGTGCTCGGCTTCGCTCTCACCGCGGTGGTGCTGTCGGTGCTCGCCGCGGCGCTCACCCATTACCTGTACGGCGGCCTGCGCGTCCAGGGCCCCGGAGAACGCGCGAGCGTGGCGGCGCGCGCTCACGTGTTCGTCCTTTTGGGCGTATTTGTCCTGCTCAAGGGCATCGCGTATTGGTATGACCGGTACGGGCTCAACTTCTCACAGCGCGGCACCGTCACGACGGGCGCCTCGTATACCGACGTCAACGCGGTGCTTCCAGCCAAGACGATCCTGGCGGCGATCGCGATCGTGTGCGCGCTGCTCTTCTTCGCGGGCGCCCTGCGCCGCAGCGTGATGCTGCCCGCCGTGGGCTTCGGCCTGCTTGTGCTGTCCGCGATCATCGTTGGCGGCGTGTATCCGGCGATCGTTCAGCAGTTCGACGTCAAGCCGAACGAGCTCACCAAGGAGGCGCGGTACATCCAGCGCGAGATCACCGCAACCCGCCAGGCCTACGACGTCGCGACGGTACAGGAGACGCCCTACGCCGCCAGCCCCAACCAGACGACGGCGCAACTTGCGGCCGACGCGAGCACATTGCCCGCGACGCGCCTGCTCGATCCGGACGTCACCTCGCCCGCGTTCCAGCAACTCCAGCAGATCAAGGGGTACTACCGGTTCTCCCGCGTGCTTGACATGGACCGCTATCCACTGCCCGGCCACGGCCTGGCGCCGCAGGACACGGTGGTCGCGGTCCGCGAGATGCCCGGCCCTCCGCCAGCCCGGACCAACTGGGTCACGCAGCATCTGGTCTACACGCACGGGTACGGGTTCGTCGCAGCGTCGGCGAACGACGTCGTCAGCGGGGGAAGCCCGGACTTCGTCGAGTACAACATCCCGTTCCGCGGCAAGCTGCCCCGCTATGAGCCGCGCATCTACTTCGGCCCGATCGAGGCGAAGTACGTAATCGTGGGCGCCCCATCGGGCCGCGCGCCGCAGGAGCTCGACTACCCCAACCAAAGCGCATCGGGCCAGCGGAACAGCACCTACACCGGTAGCGGCGGGGTACCGATCGGCTCGTCCTGGTCCCGCCTGCTCTACGCGGTCAAGCTGCGGCAGCTCAACATCTTGCTCTCCGGCGCGATCAACAATAGGTCCCGAATACTTTACGTGCGGGATCCGCTGTCTCGGGTGGCCAAGGTCGCTCCGTTCCTCACCCTCGACGGCGACGTGTACCCGGTGATTTCCGGTGGCCGCATCGACTGGGTCGTGGACGCGTTTACCACGACCAATTTGTATCCCTACTCCGAACGGATCAGCCTGGGCGGCGCCACCGCGGACTCGGTGGCGACGCACGCTCCCGTCGAGGGGTCAAGCGACCAGATCAACTACATCCGCAACTCGGTCAAGGCGGTGGTGGACGCCTACACCGGCCGGGTGACCCTCTACCAATGGGGCCCGGCCGATCCCATGCTGCGCACCTGGATGAAGGCTTTCCCGCGCGTCATCAAGCCAGCCAGCGCCGTCCCTGCCGACCTGCTGCCCCATTTGCGGTACCCGCAGGACCTGTTCAAGGTGCAGCGGCAGATCCTCGCTCACTACCACGTGCAGCAGTCGCAGGCCTTCTATGGCGGGCAGGACTTCTGGGCCGTTCCTGACGACCCGACGACCAGCCAGAGCGGCTCACAACCGCCCTACTACCTGACGACGAACATGCCCGGCTACGCGGGCCCGGAATTCTCACTGACCACCTCGTTCGTGGCCAAGGGCCGCGAGAACCTCGCCGCCTACATGGCGGTGGACAGCGACCCGACGAGCAGCGACTACGGCACCATACGGCTGCTCGAACTGCCACGCGACACCGCGATCCGCGGTCCCCGGCAGATCCAGAACACCTTCGAGTCCGATCCGACGGCATCGCGCGAACTCGCGCTTTACCGTCAGGGCGGGTCGACTGTCATCACCGGGAATTTGATCGTGTTGCCCGTCGGAGGCGGGCTGTTGTACATCGAGCCGGTGTACCTGCAGGCCACGGCGGGCGGCGGCGCGGGGTCCTATCCGACGCTGCAGCGGGTGTTCGTCTCGTTCAACAGCAACACCGGATACGCGCCAACCCTGCAGGCCGCATTCGGCCAGGTCTTCGCCGGCGTCCCGAATCAGCCATCTGGGCCGACGACGGGCGGCGGAGGCCAGCCCGGCCAGGTGAGCGCGGCAGTGCGGGCGTTCCTCGCGCAGGCGGAGAAGTACTACCAGGCCGCGCAGAAGGCGCTGAAGAGCGGCGACTTCGCCGCGTACGGCCAGCAACTGCAGAAGATGAAGCAGGCTCTTGACGCGGCGAACAGCGCGGCAGGCAAGGCGCCTGCGCCGGCTTCGACCTCGACCCCGGGCCCGACGCCAACGCCGAAACCGAGCGCCAGCACGCGTTAGCCGTTAAGGAGAATAAATGCGGCTCGCCGACGCGGTTGCTTTCGCCGGCCATCAGGTGCACTTGTGCCGCTACCGCGAGGCCGGCACGCTGCTGCGCTGGCTCGGCGGCGACCTGCGCGGCCTGCGCGTGCTCGACGTGGCGGGCGGGGATGGCTACTGGGCCGGGCAGGCCGGGCAGCGGGGCGCGCGGGCGGTTTCCATCGACCTGTCACGGCCCAAAATGATGTTCGGCCGCAGCCTGGCGAGCGCTCCTTCGCTGATCGAGGGGGACGCGCTGGCGCTGCCGTTCGCCGACGCCGCCTTCGACCGCGTCATGTCGATCTGCGCGATCGAGCATTTCGACGACGGCGAGCGGGCGCTCGACGAGATGGCGCGCGTGCTTCGCCCAGGTGGCGAACTTGTCATGTCAGCGGACGCGCTCACCCATGCGGCGGCCTGGCCGCGGCTGTACCAGGCGCATGCCGCCCGCTACCACGTCAAGCGGACCTACTCGCACGAGGCGCTCGCGCAGTTGCTTCGCGCCCGGGGACTCGAGGTGCTTGAGCACACCTACCAGTTCCGTTCCCGCTGGTCGCAGTGGCTTTACCTGAGCCTTTCCGCCCGTGGCGGCCAGGTGGGTTTCAACGCCTCGGCGCCCCTGATCCCGCTCGTCGCGGCGAGCGACCGCCGGGCTCGCGGCGAGACTGGCAGCATTGTGCTGCTTCGCGCGCGGCGCGCGGGCGGGTGACGATTCAGCCGCAAACGCGGGCCCCGAACACGGGCCGCAAACACCGTGCGGCGCTGCTGGTCCAGCGGTCCATCCGGGGCATCAACGGGCGTACTCTCGTGTTGAGGGAAATGTGAAGGGAGCGAGATCGCTCGTGGCGCCTCGGGTGCTCGTTGACGCGACCGCCGTGCCCGCTGACCGCGGAGCACTCGGGCGATATGTCGACGGGCTCATCTCCGCGTTGGTGTCCGTCGGCGCGGACCTGGCGGTTGCCTGCCAGCGCGCGGACGAGGAGCGGTACGGCAAGCTCGCGCCCGATGCGCGCATCGTCGCGGGGCCGACAGCCATCGCGCACCGGTCGGCGAGGCTCGCCTGGGAACAAAGCGGGCTGCCCCTCGTCGCGCAGCAGGTCGGCGCGGGAGTGATCCATGCGCCGTACTACTCGATCCCATTGCGCCCCGGCGTGCCCTGCGCGGTGACGGTACACGACCTCACCTTCTTCACCGATCCAGAACTGCACACCGGCGTAACCGCCACCTTCTTCAAGTCCGCCATCCGCACGGCGGTCCGCCGCGCCACCCGGATCATCGTCCCCTCCAAGGCGACGAGGGACGAGCTCGTCCGGGTCCTCGGCGCGGACCCGACCCGGATCGACGTCGCCTATCACGGCGTGGATCATCAGCTCTTCCACCGACCCGACGAGTCAGCACTCAAGCGGGTCGGGGACCGGCTCGGCCTGCACGGCAAAGCCTATGTCGCGTTCCTCGGCACCCTCGAGCCGCGCAAGAACGTGCCCGCCCTGATCAAGGGCTGGGCCGAGGCCGTCGCCGACATCGCTGACCCGCCCGCGCTCGTGCTGGCCGGCGGCTGTGGCTGGAGCGAGGAGGTCGACGTCGCGGTCGCTGAGGCGCCGCCGCACCTCCGGTTGATCCGACCGGGCTACCTGCGCTTCTCCGACCTGCCCGGCTTCCTCGGCGGCGCACTCGTGGTCGCCTTCCCCAGCCGTGGCGAGGGTTTCGGGCTGCCTGTGCTCGAGGCCATGGCGTGCGGCGCTCCCGTGCTGACCACGCACTGCACGTCGCTGCCGGAGGTCGGTGGCGACGCCGTGGCCTACACCGACCGCGACGCCGGCAGCATCAGGGCGGCGTTGCACGCCCTGCTCGATGATCCGGCGCGGCGCAAGGCGCTCGGCGACGCCGGCTACGCCCGGTCGCAGGAGTTCACCTGGGAGACCTCTGCCGAGGCGCACCTCTCTTCCTACCAGCGGGCGGCTGACCAGGCACTCTAGCGGCCTGGTAGCGTCCCTGCCCATGGAACCGGTCGAGGCGATCGTCCTGGTGGGCGGGCAGGGCACCCGGCTACGCCCGCTCACCATCTCGACCCCTAAGCCCCTGCTGCGTGCGGCCGGCGTGCCGTTCATCGCCCACCAGCTCGCTCGCGCCGCGGCCAACGGGGTCGTGCACGCGGTCCTCGCCACCTCATACCGCGCGGACATGTTCGAGGCCGAGCTTGGCGACGGATCCGCCTTCGGCCTGAAGCTCGACTACGTGATGGAGGAACCGCCGCTGGGCACGGGCGGTGGGATCAGGAACGCGGCCAGTCGGCTGACCTGCGGCGCGGACGACCCGGTCCTGGTGCTGAACGGCGACATCTTGTCCGGCCACGACCTCGCGGCGCAGCTCGCCGCCCATCAAGCCGCCGCCGCGGCGGTGACGTTGCACCTGGTCGAGGTCGCCGATCCGGCCAGGTTCGGCTGCGTGCCGACCGACCCCTCTGGCCGGGTCACCGCGTTCCTCGAGAAGACGCCGCGCCCGGCCACCAATCGGATCAACGCAGGCTGTTACGTTTTTGCGCGGCGGGCGATCGACCACATCCCCGCGGACAGGGTAGTTTCCGTCGAACGTGAGACATTCCCCTGGCTGATCGAGTCCGGCGAGCCTGTGTTCGGCTTTGTGGATGGCGCCTACTGGCTGGACGTGGGCACGCCGGAGGCCTTCGCCGAAGCGTCGCGCGACCTGGTGCTCGGTCGGCTTTCCACACCTGCCATGCCTGGTCCAAGCGGCGCGGCCCTTGTGCTGCCAGGCGCCTGCGTCGAACCTGGCGCGGACATCGGGGGTGGCAGCGTGATTGGCGCGGGATGCGCGATCGGCGGCGGCGCGCGCGTCCATGGCAGCGTGCTCTTCGATGAGGTCAGCGTGGCGTCTGGTGCGATCGTCGACGGCTGCATCCTTGGCAACGGCGTCCGGATCGGCGAAGCCGCCGTGCTCGACCATGCCTTCCTCGGCGATGGCGTGGTCGTCGGGGCAGGCAACGAGCTGCGCGGCGGCATCCGGATCTGGCCGAACACCCGCCTCGCGCCGCGGACGGTCCGGTTCTCGACCGACGCGTGACGCAACGCCCCCGTCGGCTACGGGACCCTCGGCGCAGGCGTCGGCGCGACCGCCGCGTAAGGTTCGGGCCATGGGCGCTAGTGAGGACAAACCTTCCGCAGCCGCCATGCGAAGGGCGCTCGCCAGGGCCAGGGACGGCAAGCCGCTCGACCAATCCGAGGCAACGGTGCTGCTGCATGCGCGTGGCGGCGATCTCGAACAGTTGCTGGCGTACGCGTCCCGTGCCCGCGACGGCGGCCTGGCAGCGGCCGGCCGCGAGAATGTGATCACCTACTCACGCAAGGTATTCATTCCGCTCACCCGGCTGTGCAGGGACCGGTGCGGATACTGCACGTTTGCGACCGTCCCGAGCCGTGTGGCCAGCCCGTACCTGCCGAGTGACGAGGTGATCGAGATCGCGCGCCGCGGCGCCGCGCTCGGCTGCAAGGAGGCACTGTTCACGTTGGGTGACCGCCCGGAGGCGCGGTGGCAACAGGCTCGTGACTGGCTGCACGCGCACGGGTATGACGACACCCTGTCCTACGTGCGTGCCATGGCCATCCGCGTGCTTGAGGAGACCGGTCTGCTGCCGCATCTGAACCCCGGCGTGCTGAGCTGGCAGGACTTCCAACGGCTCAAGCCGGTCGCGCCATCCATGGGCATGATGCTGGAAACGACGGCCAGGCGCCTGTTTACCGAACGCGGCGGCGCGCATTTCGGCAGCCCGGACAAGGATCCCGCGGTTCGCGTGCGGGTGCTGGAGGACGCGGGCCGCAGCAGCGTGCCCTTCACGACAGGCATCCTCATCGGGATCGGCGAGACCGCGGCGGAACGAGCAGACTCGATCTTCACGATCCGCCGGATCTCCCGCGAATATGGCGGGATCCAGGAAGTCATCGTGCAGAACTTCCGCGCCAAGCCGGACACCAAGATGCGCGACGTGCCGGACGCGGAGCTCGCGGAGCTTGCGGCCGTGATCGCGGTGACGCGGCTGGTGCTCGGCCCAGGTGCCCGGCTGCAGGCGCCGCCGAACTTGGTCGATGACCAGTATGACCTCATCCTGCGTGCAGGCATCGATGACTGGGGTGGGGTCTCGCCGCTCACACCGGACCATGTCAACCCGGAGCGCCCCTGGCCGCACATCGACGAGTTGGCATCCCGAACGGCTGCCGCGGGCTTCGCGCTGGCCGAACGGCTGACGATCTATCCGGGCTACATCCGCGAGCCGTGGCTGGATCCGCGCCTGGCAGGCCACGTCACCGCGCTGGCCGATCCCGCGACCGGGCTCGCCGCCCCCGGCATGATTCCGCGCGGCCTGCCGTGGCAAGAGCCGGACGGTGGGTGGGGTCAGGAAGGTCGCACGGACCTGCATGTCACGATCGACACGACGGGCCGTTCGGCTGACCGGCGCGGCGACTTCTCCGACGTGTACGGCGACTGGGTCGAGGTGGGCGCACGGCTACGTGCGGGGCCATCGGCCGGCGCGTCGGCATCGGGTGAGTTGGACCGCGACGTGGCAGCGGCGCTGCGCCGCGCCGAGTCCGACCCGGCGGCGCTGTCGGATGACGAGGCGCTCGCGCTGCTCATGGCCAACGGCCGTGCGCTCGACGCGCTGACCGGTCTCGCCGACGACGTCCGCCGTGACACGGCGGGCGACGCCGTGACCTACGTCGTCAACCGCAATATCAACTTCACGAACGTCTGCTACACGGGCTGCCGGTTCTGCGCGTTTGCCCAGCGCCGCAGCGACGCAGACGCGTATTCGCTGTCGGTTGATCAGGTGGGCGAGCGCGCCGCGGAGGCGTGGGCGGCCGGGGCGACCGAGGTGTGCATGCAGGGCGGCATCCATCCGGACCTGCCAGGCGCCGCGTACTTCGACATCGCGGCCGAGGTGAGGCGGCGCTGTCCTGACATGCATGTGCATGCGTTCTCGCCGATGGAGGTGATGAACGGTGCGTCGCGGACTGGGCTGACCGTGCGGGACTGGCTGATCGCGGCTCGGGACGCGGGCGTGGATTCGCTGCCGGGCACGGCCGCGGAGATCCTGGACGACGACGTCCGCTGGGTGCTCACCAAGGGCAAGCTGCCGGCGTCGGCCTGGATCGAGGTGATCACGACGGCGCACGAGCTTGGCATCCCGACATCGGCGACGATGATGTACGGGCACGTCGATTCGCCTCGTCACTGGGTTGCCCATCTGCGGGCGATCCGCTCGATCCAGGAGAGTACCGGCGGATTCACCGAGTTCGTGCTGTTGCCGTTCGTTCATTTGAACGCGCCGATCTACCTGGCGGGCCTGGCCAGGCCGGGGCCGACCCGCCGGGAAAACCGCGCGGTCCACGCCGTGTCGCGGCTGCTGCTGCACGGCGCGATCGGTAATATCCAGTGCTCCTGGGTGAAGCTCGGCGATGACCTGTGCCGTGACGTGCTGCGCGGCGGCGTCAACGACCTCGGCGGGACGCTGATGGAGGAAACCATCAGCCGGATGGCGGGCTCGGCCAACGGCTCCTACAAGACGATCAGCGATCTGACGGCGATGGTTGCGCCGACCGGTCGGCCTGTACGGCAGCGCACGACCGTCTACGGGGTCGTGCCGCAAGACCGCATGGCCGCCGCGGCCGCGAGCGACGGCGTGTGCGACGCGATCAGGCGGCGGCTTCCTATCGCTGTGCGTTGAACGCGGCCGTCACCGGACCGCGATGAACGGCGCCGGGTCCTGGTCCCGCCTCGGCGGGGGTTCCGCCGCGGGGTGGCCGACGCCGATCACTCCCATCGGCGCCCAATCGCCCGGCAGGCCGAGCGCGGTTCGCGCGACCTCGGGGCAGAACAGGCTGCTCGGCACCCAGCACGACCCGAGTCCTTCGACAGCGAGCGAGATCAGCAAGTTCTGCACGCCCGCGCCCATGGCGAGCAGGAGCGTCTCCCGCCCTGCTCGATGCCGTCGCTGGTCCGGCCCGCTCTGGTCCGGCTGGGGGCGTGCGTCCTTGGCGCACAGGCACGGCATGATCAGCAAAGGCGCGCGGCGCAGTGGCTCGCCCCGCGCGATCCGCCCGGTGATCTGCTCCTCGGTCAGGCCATCGCCGCGCAGATCGGCGATCCACGCGTCGCGCATGGCGCCGAGCAGGCCGTGGCGAGCTTGCGCCGACGCGACGATGGCGAATCGCCAGGGTGGCAAATGGTGTGGCGACGGCGCTGCGAACGCCGCCTGTACGGCCCGGCGGGCCGCCTCGACAGCAACGGGCTCAGCGCTGAAGTCCCGCACGGCCCGCGCGGCGAACAGCACATCGCGTGAGCCGTAACGGAACATGTCCTCGCCCGTGGGCCTGATGAGCTGCGTCGCGCCCGGCCCGTCCTGCTCGGTGACAAGATGGGCGAGACCCCGCACGATCGCCACCGGAATGTTGCCTAGTTTTTCCTGGACCAGGTCGGTGGCGGCGGCGATCTCGTCCGCCACCGCGGGCATCGTGGCCTCGAGCGGGTTTCCATAGGAGTCGCTGCGCCCGCGATGGTCGAGCAGGGGGACCAGCCCGGCCGCTCCAATGGCCGTGTCGATCTGGCCGATCCGCCACGGGCGGCCGAGCGTGTCCGTGATGATCACGCCGATCCGGACGCCGAGCCTGCCAGCGAGCGCCGCACGCAACGTGCGGGCGGAGGCGTCGGGGTCTGTCGGCAGCAACACCACCGTCCCAGGCTCGCTGTTGGAGTTGTCCACCCCGGCCGCCGCGAGCACAAGACCGTGCCGTGTCTGCACGATGCGCGTCGCGCCCAGGCTCGCCACCACGCGAACGGTTTCCGACGCGATCGCCGCCTCCCGCAGCCCGGCCGCGTCGGCGCCGGGACCAGCCCGCCAGACCCTGCCCTCGGCCTTGCTGACCACCTTTGACGTTATGGCCACGATGTCGCCGTCGGCGATGTGCGGCGCCGCGCGCGCGATCAGCGCGGCGAGGTCATCGCCGACTCTGATTTCCGGCAGCCCGGTCACCGGGCCGATGGTGACCTGGCCCCCGGTCATGGCACCAGCCCGGTGGCAAGATCCAGGCTCTCCTTCGCGATCTGCGCCGTGGCAGCGAGGTCGCGCATGTAGAGCGGGCACGCCTGAACCGCGATCCCGGTGAGCTGCGGGTCTGCGGCGGCGGCCTTGTCCGCGTCATCCACGAGCCATCCGTTGAGTAAGCCGCTGCCATACCACGCCGCGACGCTGGCCGCGCTGGTCGGCACGCCGATCGCGGCCAGGCAGGCGTCAGCCATCCCGCGGACCGGCGCGCCGCCAATGATCGGCGAGACGCCGACCACGACCTTCCGCTCGAGCGCCTCGCGTATTCCTGGCACCTGCAGGATCGTGCCGATGCTTACCACGGGGTTGGACGGCGGCAGCAGCACGACGTCAGCGGCGGCGATGGCCTCAAGCACGCCTGGCGCTGGGGCCGCGTCCCGCGCGCCAAGCGCCATGATGTCGGCGGCCGGGATCCGTGCGCCGTGGCGGACCCACCATTCCTGGAAATGCATGCGGCGCCTGCCGGGGTCGTTGACGACGACGTGCGTTTCGACCCGGTCATCTGTCATCGGCAGCAGGGTGACGCCGGGCTGCCAGCGTTGGCACAGTGTCGCCGTCACCGCAGAAAGCGGCGCGCCCGCGCCAAGCAGTTCGGTCCGCACGATGTGGGTGGCTATGTCGGCGTCGCCGAGCGTAAACCACGATGGCTGCCGCTGATAGGCGGCGAGCTCCCGCCGGATGGTGTAGGTCTCGCCGGACCTGCCCCACCCCCGCTCTTCGTTGATCCCACCGCCGAGCGTGTACATGACGGTGTCGAGATCCGGGCAGATCCGCAGTCCGAACAGGGTGATGTCATCGCCGGTGTTGCCGATGACCGTGATGTCGGCGTCCGGTGCGGCCACCTTGAGGCCGCTCAGGAAACGCGCTGCGCCGACGCCGCCGGCAGGCACTACTATCCGCATGCGCACAAGTCTTTCAGCCGACGCGGCATGGCGACTTGCGGGTGACCGCCGGCCTGAGCATGCGGATGACGCGGCGGTGAGGTATGTGGGAGGCTTCCCCCCGGACATCGCAACCCGCAGGGGGTTTGTTGTGATTAGCGACGAAACCAGGCGCGTGCGGCAGCCCACTGCGTGGCTGCTGCTCGCAGGCGTGATGATTAGCGTGTTCCTTGGCCTCGCGGCAATGCTGAGCAACGGCTGGGCAGCGGGGGTGAACCCGGCGACGCTTGTGGCGGTCGCCGCGGGAACCATGGCCGGGCCGAGCTTCGCCGACCGGGCCGCGGTAGCGTCGCACGTGTTCACGGCGATCCCGGTGACCGCGATGGCGGTCGTGGCCGTGTTGCTCGCCACTCACATCGGCGAGAAGGTGCGGCAGGCACGCAGGATCACGCTTTTGGCCGTGCTGGCGCAGAGCGTGGCCCTATCCCTTGGCGTGATCACCTGGTTGGTGTCGCTCAGCGTCCCGCACGGCGCGGCGAAGCTTGCGTTCCTGCTCGACGGCGCGGTCGGAATCATGGTCGGCTCCGCCGGCCTGTTCTTCAGCATCGTCACGCTACGCTCGCGCGAGCTGCAAACGCCAGCGGCGGCCTCGCAGGCCAGCGGCGGTTACCCGGGCTACGGTTACGGACAGCCGAGCGCGCAGTACCCGGCCGCGGCGGGCGGACAGTACGTCGGCCAGGCGGCCCAGCACTACGGGGGCCCGCCTGCGCAGCACTACGGTGCTGCGGCTGCGCCGCAGTACGGTGCCGCGACTGCGCCGCACTACAGCCAGACCCACGGCCAGGCTCACAGCCAGACTCAGAGCCAGGGCAATGCCGCTTATGGACAGCAGGCCTACGGGTCCTACGGGCAGCAGGCTTCTTATCCGCGGTCCGGCTACCAGCAGGGTTACGAGGCCGGTTATGGCCAGCAGCAGCCGTATGGCCCCGGATACGGCCCCTATCCGCACACGGGCCAGCCGGATCCCCACACGGGCCAGCCGACGGACGGTTACCAGCGGATGGGCGCGGACGCCTATCACCAAGCTGGCCCCGAGGGGTATCAGCAGGCTGGCCCCGAGGGGTATCAGCAGCCGAGCGCCGAGGGGTATCAGCAGCCTGGTCCCGAGGGGTACCAGCCTGGTGGTCCCGAGGGGTACCAGCAGGCTGGCACGGACAGTTACCAGCAGTACTACCCGCAACAGGCGCAACATTCTGCGGAGCGCGGCGCGGCCGAAGGGTCGGCGCCCGATGATGGACAGCCGCTAGATCGCCGCTAGCCCAGGTCTCGCTCCGATCCCGGATGGGCCTCGCTGTTGACCCAGGCCGAGTCTCGCTGCGATCCCCGCGCGGGCCTGGCTGGGATCCCCGCGCGGGCCTGGCTGGGATCCCCGCGCGGGCCTGGCTGGGATCCCAGGATGAGCTGACCAGACTTTTTGCATGATCGAGGACAAGAGCGCCACCAATACCACCGATCCCGCTTGACTTCGAGCGAGACACGCGCGTGTAATTTCATCAATGTAGTTTTGCCCGCCTGGGAGATGGACGCGAGCCAGGGGGCCCCCTACAGGGGAGGAGGTGCGCTTTGAGTGAGGTGATCATCCCGCTGGCCCAGGGCGCGTGCGGCATCGGCGCGGATGACGTTGAGGATCTGGGCTGGCAGGAGCGGGCGCTGTGTGCACAAACCGATCCGGAAGCCTTCTTTCCGGAGAAGGGCGGGTCCACCAGGGAGGCCAAGAAGGTGTGCCGCGCCTGTGATGTGCGGGCCGAGTGCCTGGAGTACGCGCTCGCCCATGACGAGCGTTTCGGAATCTGGGGTGGGCTGTCGGAGCGGGAGCGTCGGCGCCTGAAGCGGCAGGCGGGCTAGGCCAGGGCTAGGCCCAATGCCGGGGACTTAAGGTCCGGGCGCCGGGGTCAAGGACCGTCGGCGGCGTGTCCTCTTTTCGTCCCGGTACTGGCTGAGAGCGGTGGTTATGCTGGTGATCTTCATGTTGGTCCGGGGCTTTCCGGCCGGGTGCTTGTTCCAGCGGCTGAGCGGGGATTTGACCCTGCGGGGGCAGACCCGCGGGCGGCGCGGCCCGTGCAGGCTGGCCAGGACCGCGCGGCCGATGTCGCCGGCCAGGTCGCTGGTCTCGCCGGTGGTGTTGCGGGCGCTGGTGACCAGGGTCCGGGCGGTTCCGGCGGCGATCTGGTAGCTGGCCCAGTCCGGGTCGGCGCCCGGCATGGTCTGGATGGCGTCGGTGACGGCGGTCCGCAGCGCCTGGTACAGCGCCAGCAGCGCCCACATCTCCTGTTCCAGGCCGGCCGGGTCGCCAGAGCGCAACACCCGGCCCTGGAGCAGGGGCGTGCCGCAGCGCGAGGTAGGTAATCTCATGCTCCCAGCGCTCATGGTAGAGACAGATCAGCGCTTCGGCGGTGTAGCCACGGTGATCGAGCAGGGTGGTGGCCAGCCGGTAGCTGCCGCCGTATCCGGTGCCGTCGGGGCAGGTGACCGTGACCGGCGCCTCGATGGTCCGGACCTTGACGCCGCCGATGACCGACAGCACTGACCCGTCGGGCAGGCGGCCCAGGACCGGCGGGCGGCGGGTGGCGTTCAGCCGGGACCAGGAACTGGGCCCTGGCAGCGACCTCGCGCAGGAGCTCCCCGCCGTCAAAGCCGCGGTCCATCAGCACCAGCATCGTGTCATCCAGCAGGCGCAGCAGCTTGCGCGCCCAGCTGATCTCCCCATCGGCCGTGGATCCGAACACCGCGCCGATCAGCGCCCGGGCGCCCGTCTCCACCAGCGTCATGAGCTGGATGACCGGGTATCCGGTCTCCCCGAGCGCGGCGTTCATCTTGCCCAGCCAGGCACGGTTCCGGGGAGTGTCGGGGACCTTCAGCGACCGGCAGCCGTCGAAGGCCACCGTCCGGTACCGGCCGAAGCGCACTCCTGGCGTGCGCGGCCGGCCCAGCGGCCCGGCCAGCACCTCGAACAGCGCCTTCACCGGCGCGATGCCGACCCGCCGGCGCAGGTCCCGCGGCGCCTTCGGCGACGGCACGGCCAGGCCCAGCCCGCCCAGCGCCGCCGTCAGCTTCGCCCACACCCCCAGGTGGCCAGGCCATGGGAACAGCCCCAGCGCCAGCAGGAATAGACCGCCCACCCGCGAAGGCAGCAGCCGCAGCCGCCGCTGTCTGGCGCCGGTCTCCTCCAGCACCGCATCCACCAGCTCGAACGGCACGACCCGGGTCAGCTCGCCCAGATGACCCGGAGCGAACACCCCGGCAGCCACCGAGATCGTGTTCGTGACCGTCACAACAACAGCGCGGATGGCAGACTGAACGGGCAACGGAGGTCCTCAGCAACGGGCTGATCTTGGTCGACACCCGTCTTACCGGAACTCCGTTGCCATGTCCGCCCATCCATGCGATCTCAGCCAAACCACTTGACAGCAGACCGCAGCCCCTAACTCCCCGGAATTGGGGCTAGGCCTGGGCTAGGCGCCCGCCGCCCCTGTCTGCTGGTCGGCCCGCGCACGGGCGTGGGTTCGCGTATCGTTCCACGCATACCAACCGCCGTACGCGGCCATACGCGGGCATGATCGGCGGCCTATTCCCTCCCACGAGCAAGCGGACCCGTGTCGCCCAACGATTCGACTGCACAGCATGTTGTCACAGCGGTGCTTGTCGCCCACGACGGTGCGCGCTGGCTTCCCGAGGTTGCCCACGCGCTGCGCGAGCAGACCCACCCGGTCGACCGTATTGTCGCCGTCGACACCGGCAGCAGGGACCGCAGCGGAATGCTGCTCGCCAGGCTGCTCGGCAATGCCGCGGTGTTCGGTGCCGATCGCGGCACTGGCTTCGGTGCCGCCGTCGCCCAGGCGCTTCGGCACCGTGCCGCAAGCACCGCCGTTTCTGGCTGGGGCGCCGATGACACCGTCGAATGGGCGTGGCTGCTGCACGATGATTGCGCGCCAGAACCCGACGCGCTCGAGCGGCTGCTCGAGGCGGCGAGCCGAGCGCCGCACGCCGCCGTCCTTGGGCCCAAGGTCAAGGACTGGGAAGACCGCCGGATCATCGTCGAGGCGGGAATCACGATCGACGGGTCCGGGCGCAGAGAGACCGGGCTGGAGCCGAACGAACTTGACCAGGGGCAGCACGACGGCGAGCGTGACGTTCTCGCCGTGGGCAGCGCGGGCATGCTCGTTCGCCGCGACGTGTGGGATCGACTCGGCGGCTTCGACCGCAGCCTGCACCTGTTCCGCGAAGACATCGACTTCTGCTGGCGGGTGACCGCGGCGGGCTACCGGGTCAGGCTGGTCACAGACGCCGTGATCCGGCATGCGGAGGCGACCGCGCGGCGACAGCGCGCGGCGACAGCGGCGGCCGGACATCCGCGCCGACTGGACCGGCGCAATGCGCTGTACGTGCTGCTCACCAACCTGCCGCTGCCCGCAATGCTCATCTCGGCCGCGCGCAACCTGGTCGGGTCACTGCTGCGAGCGCTGATTCTGCTGGCCAGCAAGCAGCCCGTCGCGGCGTGGGATGAGTTCACGGCGCTCGGCTCGGTGCTCTCCGACCCGCTCTGGCTTGCACGTGGCCGGCGGGTCCGCGCGCCGGGGCGGCGGAGCGCCTACCCAGTGATCCGCACCTTCATACCGCGCGGCCGGGCGGTGGGCCGGCTCACCGAGATCGTCGGCACGGCCCTGGCGGGCTCGCAGCAGGCCCACCCGCTGGAGGACGACGAAGAGGCGCTGCTCACCGACACCGGCCTCGGGCAGCGGATCATGACGCACCCGGGTGTGCTTGCCGTCGTCGGCCTGACCGTCATCGCGCTCGTCGCCGAGCGGTCGCTGCTGCGCGGCGGGTGGCTGGGCGGTGGCGCCCTCGTTCCGGTCCACGGTGGGGCTGCGAGCCTGTGGCGCGGGTACCTAGCCGGTTACCACGACGTTGGCATCGGCTCCGCCACGAACACGCCACCGTATGTCGCGATCCTGGCGCTTCTTGCCACCCTCGCCGCGGGCAAACCATGGCTCGCCGTTGACGCGGTGCTGCTCGGCTGCGTGCCACTGGCCGGCGTCACCGCCTACCTCGCGGCCCGCCGGATCACCGCGCACACGCCCGCCCGGGTCTGGGCGGCGTGCTCGTACGCATTGCTCCCGGTGGCAACCGGCGCTGTGGCAGGCGGAAGGGTTGGCACCGCCGTGGCCTTCGCGCTGATGCCGCTCATCGGCATTCTGGCCGGCCGAATGCTCAGCCTGCCCGGCAGCCGTGGGCGACAGTCGGCCTGGGCGGCGGGTCTCGTGGTCGCGGTCATGGCGGCTTTCGTGCCGCTGGTATGGGCGTTGTCGGTCATTGTCGCCGTGCTCGCATTTGTCGCCTTCGGAAGAGGCCGCCGCCAAGCAGTGATCAACTTTGGCATTGTCGCGCTCGTGCCCGCCGTGCTGCTTGCCCCATGGACGCTCGACCTGTTTTTCCACCCGTCGCTGTTCCTGCTCGAGGCGGGTCTGCAGCGCCCTGGCCTGGCCAGCCCGTCGCTGCCCGCATCGTCTCTGCTGCTGCTCAGCCCAGGTGGTCCTGGTGTACCGCCAGTGTGGGTGACCGGCGGATTCGGGCTGGCCGGGTTCGCGGCCCTGCTCTTTAGCCGCCGCCGCGTTCTGCTGGCGGCGGGCTGGGGGGTCGCGCTGTCCGGCCTGCTCATCGCCATAACTGTGAGCCGGATCACGGTGGTGCCCCCGACCGGCGGCCCGGCCGTGCCGGGCTGGCCCGGGGTTGCGCTCACCTTCACCGCGGCTGGTGTGCTACTCGCCGCCGTGACGGCGGCCGAGCCGCTTGCCGAGCTGCTGCGCGCCGGTGGGCTCCTGCGGATCTGCGGCGCCGTGGTCGCGCTCGCCGCCTGCTCGGCACCGGCTCTGGTCGCGGGAACGTGGCTGATCAGCGGTGTGCGTGGGCCGCTGACCAGCACCGGTAAGACGATCTTGCCGGAGTTCGTCACCGCGTCGACCGACAACGGGATGCGGCTGCGCACGCTGGTCCTGCGTTTCGGTCCTGGGCCGATCAGGTACACGGTGCTGCGCAACACCGACCCCGTCCTCGGTGACCTGGAGCTTGCCCAGCCTGGGCGAGCGCGTCGGCTGCTTGACAGGGTGGTGGCGGGCCTGGCCACAGGTAGCGGCGGTGACCTAGGTGACGATGGCCGGGCGCTGAGCCAGTTCGCCATCGGATACGTCCTACTCCCCGCGCCCGACCGCCGTATGGTCCGCGTGCTTGATGGAACGCCGGGCCTTCGGCCGGTCAGCCTCACGCGGTCGTCTGGGCTGTGGCAGGTGACAGCGGTGACGGCCAGGGTCCGCGTCATCGGCGCCGGCGGCAGCGTCGTTCCTGTGCCGTCCGGGCGGGTCGAGGTCAGCGGTGCCCGGGTGCCAGCGGCGGGCGGAACCCTGGTGCTCGCGGAGCCTGCCGACAATGGCTGGCATGCCAGCCTGAACGGTCGGCCATTGACGCAGCTGAGCAGGCCGGTCGGCGGCTGGGCGCAGGGCTTCAGGTTGCCGCCGGGCGGTGGCCGCCTGACCATCACCCACGGCATGCTCATTCACCAGCTTGCCCTCGCCCTCGAGGCGATCGCCTTGGCCGTGGTCGGTGTGCTCGCGCTGCCGTCCGCGCGCGGCGTGACCGCCGCGCAGGAGGAGCAGGCGCCCGCGCGCGGGGCAGGCTCGCGCGGGGCAGGCTCGCGCGGGGTCGGCTCGCGCGCCTCTGGCTCGCGCAGGCGCGGCGGGCGTACGCAGAAACCGTCCCGTGGAACGCGCGGAACGCGCCCATCGAGAGCTTCGCGCACGGGCGCCAGCATGGCCCGCCGGTCGCCCGACGATGTTGCCCCCCCGCGCGAGGCCGCGCCTGACCCGGCCGGGCGGCACCGGTGAGAGGCCTGGTCGCCAACCGCTTCGCGCTGGGCGGGCTGGTCGTGCTCGCGCTTGGGGCGCTGTTCGGGGTGGCCTGGGTTACCCGCACGGCGCGAGGGATCGCGCAGACACCCACGCGCCCGCAGGTTGTGCCGGTAACCTCGGCGATCCGGTCATGCCCGGCGCCGGGCGCGGGCCGCGTGGCGGTGTTGGCGGCGTCCAGCGGACAGGGCCGCGCCCAACTGCTCGGCGCACCCGACCGGACCCCGCTCGGGCAGGTGTCCCAACCGGGTCGGCTCTGGTTGTCGCGGACCGGATTCGCCCGGCCAAGCGCGCCACGACGGTCGCATCCCGCCGCGGCAGTAATAGTCGAAGCGAGCGGGCACATGGCGCAAGGCCTGGACGCTGAGCAGACCACCTATCCACCGAACGGCGCCTCTGGCGTTAGCGGTGCCCAGTGCAGCCAGCCGGGGACCGATTTCTGGTTCCTCGGCCCCGGACCGGCGAGGTCGGCGAGGCTCGCCCTGCGCCTGGTGAACCCGGACAGCCAGGAGGCCGCGGCAGATGTCGAGATCTTCACCGATACTGGGCCGCTGCAGGGCAACACCGACACGGGAATCGCGGTGCCGCCGCACGGCAGCGTGGTCCAGTCGATGGCGAAACTCACCAACGGCGCGCGGGTGCTTGGCTTGCATGTCCGTACCAGCGTCGGGCGGGTCGCTGCGGCCGTGCAGGCCGCGACCGGTTGGTGGCGTGCCGCGACCGCGCCGGCCACGCAGGTGGTCGTCCCTGGCCTGCCGCGCCGTGGCACGGGCCGTCGGCTGTACCTGGTCGATCCCGGCGGGGACGACGCGCAAGTGCATGTGCAGGCGATCACGCCGGCGGGCACGTACGAGCCGGCCGGCGCGGGCGGAATCGATGTTCCGGCTGGCTCGGTGGTCGCGCTCGATCTTCCGTCGCTGAACGGGATTCCTGCCGCACTGCGACTGCGGTCAACGGTGCCGGTGACCGCGGCCGTGCTGGTGAGCGGGCGCGTGTTCACGGCCGCAACTGATCCGATCGAGCAACAGGGTGTGATCGCGGACAACATGGCAGGATCCGGCTACACGACATCGGTCGTGGTCTCCGCACCAGCGAGCGCCGCGAAGGTGCGCATCACGCTGGTCGGCCCGAGCGGCCCGCTGGGCGCCGGCAGGCTTGTTTCCATCCGTGCCGGGCATTCGGCCAACGTCACGGCCGCCCCGCCCCGCGACGCGCGCGATGGCGTTCATGGCTTCGCGATCGTCATCACGCCCGTGCGCGGTTCCGGACCGGTGTACGCGGGCCGGGTGCTGATGACGCGGCTGGGCGGTGTTCAGATGATCACACCGGTGCCGAACGCCCCATCGTCGGTGAGGTTGCCCGCCCTCGACAGCGCGGCAGGGGCGGCCGCTGGCTGACCCGGCGGCTGGCTTGTCACGTTTGCGTCACGGGTCCATCCCTGCGCGCAGGCCGCGGCTTTGTGTCGGCTGGACATCCACGTTAATGGTTGGTTTATCGTGTCCATTCGGGTTGACGGGGCTAGGTGGCTCCCATAAGTTTTTAGCGGTTTTCTGCGTGGGATTCGTGTTCCGCCGTGTATGCGGAGGTGAGGGATGGCGGGCGAGACTTCTGTTCAACGAGCCGCCATGAACCAAGCTGCCCAGCAGCTTGACGATGCCTACAGCGTCGTCACCGCGCTGCGCCAGCAGTTGCAAGGCCACAAGGGTGAGCTGCTCGGCAACTGGCAGGGCGAGGCGGCCACCGCCTTCAGCAACGTCTATGAGCAGTTCGACGCGGACTTCGGCAAGGTCCTCGCCGCGATGAACCAGTTGCACGAGAAGCTGGTCGCCACGCACGCGAGGTACGTCGCCACCGAGGCCGAGCAGAGCGCGACTGTGAACAAGGTCGCAGGCCTGCTCAACACCCGTTGACCGGAAAGGGACGACAGGAATGAGCAGCAGCGACTTCACAATGGCCAACTTCGCTGGAATGGCCACGGGCGAACAGCAGTTCCTTGCCGTGTTCAATGCCCTGACAAGCACCTTGGGTGATCTCCAGCGCCAGCTGGAGAATTCACTGCAGATGTGGACGGGTGACGCGCGCGGAGCCTATACGCAGGCCAAGGCGGCGTGGGACAGCGCCGCCCAGGACATGGCAGGCGTGCTGAACCATCTTGGCGCCGTGATCGGGACCGCGAACACCACCTACCAGAACACGGAGCGGGCCCTGTCCGGTCTTTGGGCCTGACCTCGGAACGGGGGTAACGATGGCTGCCGCCCCTCAGCCGGCACCCACGCCGGAGCCGACACCGAGCCAGAGCCACTACTATCCCGACGGGCGGGCAAGGCCAACGACTACCAGCCTCCTGCGCCAATGCAGTCAAGCTGGCCGCAGCTCAGCGCAGCGGGTGAACTGAATGTTCACCGCGACACGCTGCGGCAGGTCGCAAAGGCGATGGATGCCGACATACAAGACGTGCAGGCGACCTTGTCCGACCTGTACCAAAACGGCCTGGTCAGCGAGGCGCAGCTGGGCAGCCCCGACGAGTCTCGCGTCCGCAACCGTCAGCGCATATGCGGGTATCACGCAGTTGGTCAACGATCTGATAGCGGCCCACACAGCGGTGGTCGACCGGATCAACCAGTCCGCGAATGCGTACAACGACGCCGAGAGCAGCAACACGGCGGCCGTTCAGGGCGCCGGCCAAGGCTCAGGCGGCAGCGGGTCGGCACCGCAGGGAGGGTACGGGGGTCCGGCCCCCCTCTCGCAAGGCGGCGGCACAGGCGCCATCAGCGGCTCTGGAGGCGGACGCGGCTCACTCGCCGGGTTCAGTCCAGCGCCCTCGGGCGGGCTCGGTCTTCCAGGCGGCGCCGGTTTGGGTGGTTCGTATCCGCTCAGCGGCGACGGCAAGACATGGCACATCAAGGTTGACGGCTTCTACGCGGGTGGGACGGGCGGCATGACCGCCGAACAGGTGAACGCGCTGGTGGAACCCATCCAACCCGACGGGGTTACCAGCGCCGCCGCCGCATTTCAGCGGGCAAGCCAGAAACTGGCCCAGCAAGCGGTCAGCCTGCTCGGCCATGCCCAGCGGCTAGCCGGGGCGTGGGGCGGTGCCACCGCGCCGAAAGCACTCGCCCAAATCAGGCAGTTGCACGACACCGCCCTTAGCCTCGCCAACGCCAGCCAGGGGGTCGGCTCGGTGCCGCAGTGGCAGGGTACGACGATCATGCCGAGCTACAAACAGCAGATCAAACAACTGGCCGAGGCCAAGAGCCACGAAACATTTTCGATAAAGCCAAGGTTTTCCTGGCAGGCGGCGATTCACGCGACCAAGCGGCGGCTAACCAGCTAGCCAAGTTCAATACCCGGATTGCGGAGGCCTACAACAGTCTGCCCTCGACCGTCCAGAAGAATCTGCCACCATCCAGCTAGCCCGCTGGCAAGCGGTATAGGCTTGCTCGTACCAAGGATCGCTGGGCGGCAGTGGATATCGGGGGTTATTCGGATGAGGCGCGCGGCGGTCATTGTGGGTGGGTTGGTCGCATTCATGCTGCTCGGGATGGTTCTGGCGGCCTGCGCTGGCCCGACAAGTATTGACTCGCGGCTCCTGGCCGGACCTCGGCCAGTGCAAGAGTTGGCGCAAAGGCCGGTGCAAAAGCTAGTGCAAAAGCCGGTGCAAAAGCTGGTGCAAAGGCCGGTGCAAAGACCCCTCTATGGGGTCACAGCGGACGACATATCCAATGTCAGGCAAATCGTCGCAAGCTCGCGGCATCTTCCGCATACGCCGACGACACGCATCTACTTCGACGTGACAGAACCCGCGAAATACTATGCCGCGGCCGTCGGTGCGCTGCGGCCTGTGAGCTACGTCATGGGCGAACTGCTCGACTCCTCTGACGAGCGTCATGTCAGCACGCAGGCCTACCGAACGCGGGTCAAGTCCTACCTTGCGGCGTTTCGTGCTGAAATTGACCTGTGGGAGATTGGAAACGAGGTAAACGGCAACTGGACTGGACCCTACGCTACAGTCGGGGCGAAGCTAAGCGAGGCATACCGCGAGGTCGCGGCCGAAGGCGGGCGCACCGTTCTCACGCTGTATTACAACGTTGACTGCGGCGACGGGTCGGCAGAGTTGGATCCGGTGGCATTCTCACGAAAATACGTGCCGCCGGAGGTGCGCGGCGGGCTCGACTATGTGCTGCTTTCCTACTACGAAGGCAACTGCCGTGGCATCCGGCCGACGGCCGCAACCTGGACCTCATACTTCAAGAAACTGCACGCCCTGTACCCGCACGCGCTCACGGGTTTTGGCGAGGTCGGCTTGACGAGTCCAGCCACCGACAAGACCCGGGCCCGTGCCACGTCGTTGATGCGCTATTACTACGGCCTTCGGGTGAGGCTTCCTTACTATGTCGGCGGCTACTTCTGGTGGTATTACGACGAGGACTGCTTGCCCTACACGAGCAAACCGCTCTGGAGTGCCCTGCGGGCGGCGTTCGAGGCTGAGGCGCCGTAGCGCCCCGCGTCCGCAACCGCGGCGCTCGCGCTGACGTCAGCGCGAGCGCCGCGAGCACCGGCTCAGCTCAGGCCGTTCGGGCTGACGAACGTGTACCCGAGCCCTTTGATTCCTGTAACGATCTGCTGCAGGTCGCTCAGCGGGTAGCTGGGGTGGAAGAAGAAGCTGGCCACTCCTTGCGTCACGGCCAAGTTCAGCTGCGCGTTATGGACGATGTCCGCGGGCAGCCGCGGCGCAACGTTGTTCACCGCGACCGGCTCGTAGTTTCCGAGGTTCTCAGGGATGATTTTCTCCCCGTAGACGTCGTGCGCAACGTAGGGGAAGAACTGGCCGAAGATGTGACTGTAGTCCAGCGGCTGACCGCTCAGCTCGCCGCCGACGAACAACTCTCGCTCGTATCGGGTCGCGTAGACACTGTCGATGCCTGCGTAATCCGCGGCCGACGCGAAATAATGCGGCGTTTCCCATATGGTCGGCGCGTTCAGCCCTGCCGTGGTGAACAACAGCCGCCCGGTGAGCGCGCGCGTGCTGGCCCAAAGGCTTGAGTCACCGGGCAGGGGGCCGGTCCAAACGATCCAGTCGCTGTCCCTGCAGGGCGCGTCAAAGGTGTATGGCGGGCTTTGGGTAGCTGAGCACCGAGCCCGGTAGAACTCGGCGTCGTCGCCGGTCACCGCGTCGTAGGGGTTGTCGACGGTCGAGTACTGGTGCGTGTAGCCGTGCTCGAGGATAGTGCCGCCCTTGGACTGCATATGCTTCAACGCCGACACCACGGTTGGCGCCTGCGCCAACGTGATCGTCTGCGGCGTGCCACCGCTGTAGTACCCGGTCGGGTCGGTGTAGGTGGGGATGACGCCCACGCTGAACGGCACGTTCTGGCTGGACAGATAGTCGGCGACCTGCCGCAGCTCGGACGGGTCTGAGGTTGGGCTGACATCTTCGATCCGGACAAGCGCCCGATGGGCCGGCTGGGCGGATGGCGCGAGCGCAGCGAACAACAGGTCGCTGAACGCGACGTAACGGTCGGATTCCGAGATGAAGGAGAAGGGCACCTCCCCCACGTAGGTCAGGTTGGCCGACCGGATCGCCCAGCCGAAGCTGGTTCCGCCGCTCTGCGCGATCGGCGCGCAGTTCACCGCCGCGCCGCTGCTGTCGGTGCAATTGGCCGAGCCCAAGACGCTGACCGCCGCGGGGGTGACGATGTCGGGGGCGAGGATGTCGGCGCCTGCCGCGGCGTTTCTGCTGAACGTCTGGCCCTTGTAGGCGATTGTGGTCGCGTCATCGGTTGTGTCGAAGTAGGAGGCCGATGCGTCCCAGCCGTATTTCGCCTTGAATACCTGATCGGCGTTGCTGCCCTCGGCGCCGGAGAGCTGCCAGACGTTGTTGGCCGCCCAGATCACCGGATGGGTGGTGGCGAGAACATCGTTGAGGAACGTGGTCGGCAGGGGCTCGTTGTAGGTCGAGCCGATGTAGATGGTCGCCGTGTAGTTGTTCACCTGGCCAGCGACGTAGTCTGCCGCTGGCTCGGCGGTGACCCGGCCAAAATGGCCGGCCAGGTTGCCCGCCGCCAGGGCGTAAAGCTCGCCGAGGTACCCCCACGCGCCGGTGGTGTCATAGACGACCAACGTCGTCGCGGACCCCGAAGCGCCCCATGTCACGGCTCGTGGCGGAGTGATCGTTGTGGTGATCGCGCCGGCTAGATCGACCAAAGCCGTCGGGGCCTGGTACCCACTCGGCAGCGTCAGCGGCCCGGACGGCGGAGGCGGCGGCGCTGGCAGGCTCACGGTGACGCCGGGTCCCGCGGCCAAGCTGTAGCTCGCCGGGTCGAGGAGGCTTTTCTGCGCGGCGCTGGCCGACGTGGCGGTGGCGCCGAGCGGTATCGCGAGCGCTGCGGCCGTGACGGCCGCGCAAACCACGCGATGGCGGCTTACTCTCATCGATTCCTTCTTCTGTAGGGAACATAGTTTCTATACAGCCCGGGGAGTTGCGTGGCTTACCCCGGGCAAAACGGCTGTTATGACGCGATCAACGCAGGCCCACCTCGGCTCGCAGGCACCTGGTCGGCGAGGTCGGTGGGTGCGCGTTGAAATTCGTCCGCGGCCGGCCCGAAACCGAAGTGGTGCGCGAGCGCCGCGACCGCTCGTTCGGCTGCGCGGCCATCGCCATATGGGTTGATGGCGTTGGCCATCGCCGTGTAGGCGGTGGGGTCGGTGAGCAGTTGATCCACCGCGTCCACGATGACGTCTTCGTCGGTGCCGACCAGACGGGCGGTGCCCGCCCTCACCGCCTCCGGCCGCTCGGTGGTGTCCCGCATGACCAGCACCGGCTTGCCCAGGCTGGGGCCCTCCTCCTGCACGCCGCCGCTGTCGGTGAGGATGAGCGTGGCGCGGTTCATCAATCGGGCGAACCCGCCATAAGCGACTGGCTCGGTCACGATCACGTTAGGCATGTCGCGCACGGCGGGGAGCACCGCCGCGCGCACCGCCGGGTTGCGATGAATGGGCAGCACGATGCGCAACTCGCGGTGCGTACGGGCGATCCGGGCCAGGGCGCGGCCGACCGCGCGAAGCGGCGCGCCCCACGATTCCCGCCGGTGCGCGGTCACAAGCAGCACAGGAGCATCGGTCGCGTCCAGGTCAGCGAGTGCCTTCTCGCCGTAGCCGCGGTGGCGGGACACAGCCCACAAGAGCGCGTCGATGACGGTGTTGCCTGTCACGACGATGGTGGCCGCGTCGACCTTTTCTGCGAGCAGGTTCGCGCGGCTGGTGGCGGTCGGCGCAAGGTGCAGCGCAGCGAGCCGGGTGGTCAGCCTGCGATTGATCTCCTCCGGATAGGGCGAGTAGATGTCCCCGGTCCGCAGGCCTGCCTCGAGGTGAACAACCGGGATCCGCTCGTAGAAGGCGCCGAGCGCGGCCGCGAACACGGTGGTGGTGTCGCCTTGCACCACGACAGCGTCTGGCCGCTGCTCAGCCAGCAGGTCCTGAACGCCGGCGAGCGCGCGGGTGGTGACGCTGGTCAACGTCTGGCCAGCCTGATGAATGTCCAGATCGAAATCGGGCTTGATCTCGAAAACCTCGTTGACCTGGTCCAGCATGCTGCGGTGCTGTGCGGTCACCGCGACGAGCGGCGTGAACAGAGCCGAGGATCGAAGTTCGCGGATGAGCGGCGCTACCTTCACCGCCTCCGGCCTGGTGCCGTAGATGACCATGACCCGGCATGGGGATAGCGCCATCGGTGTGTCGGTTCCTTCCTGGTTGCTCCTGCTGACGGCTAGTTCGGCGCGGCCGTAGGCAACGGCTTCAGCACGATGTGCGAAAAGCGCGCCGTCGAGTCCTCGGCGTAAGCGCCGAATGCCCCACTCGGGTAAGGGCCCTGCGTGTCGGTGAATCGCGTGAGCAGGCGGCCATCGCCAGAAACGGTGATCTGGTTGCCGATTTTGACGATTCCAATGGTGTGGGTCACGCCCACGGGAAATCGTGGGAGCTTGCCCGAGGCGAGAAACCGCTCGTCACCGGGGTAAGCCGGGTCCTGCTTGGAAAGCAGCCATCCGGTCGGCTCGAGGGTCAGCGCATAAAACCGCTGGTTCGACGTGTAATCCCAGACCACCCAGCCGACTTCCCATGGGTTCGGCGGCCCGGCGGCGCCGTTCCGCAGTTGGCGCAGGGTCCGCACGCGCAGCGTGGTGACGAAGTCGCGGTACCAGGCCTTCGTCAAGACCAGCGCGGCATGGGTGTCGTGCGGGTTGCGGGCGGTGCCAGGAGACAACGTGATCACCTGTTGGCTGCCGGAGCCGCGAGTCGCGATGCTGCCGTAACCGTTGAAGGCGGAAAACCATTGGCTCTGACCCGATTGGCCCCATCTCGACCATGCCCCCGCGACGGTGACCGCCGCGCAGGCGGCCGCCATGGCGAGCGGCACCGCGATCGCACGGCGCCGGCGCCGCAAGCCGCCTCCGACCTTGGCCCTGCCCGTGCCTGCGACCCGGCCCCTGCCACCGCCTCGGCCTGGCGGTGGCGCCTGCGCCCCCGCGGTCGCCTCCGCCACGCGGTCGGTCTTGGCCCAGCCGGTGCGGCCACGAAGCGTACGGCCGACCGCCCACCAGCCAGCCGCATACCACATCAGGCCGTAGCACACGTAGAGATGGGCGAAACCCGCGATCCTCAGCAGCGACGTTCCGCTCGCCCGTTCGCTGGACCGTTCCCTGGTCCAGTAGACATAACTGAAGATCAGGGCAGGCCCGAAGGTCAGCGCGTAGGTGGAGCCGATCCACCAGCCGAACGGGTTTCCGCCATCGGCGGCGACGAGCCCGAAATTGGCCGCGGAAGCAACGAACGACGCGGAGAGCAGTGAGGCGATGAGCAGGATCGCCGGGCTCGACAGGTGGTATAGCAGATCCGCGCGTGCCCGCCGCGGCGCGCTGCGCAGCAGGATCGGCACAAGCTTCCAGGACTGTAGATGACCTTGGAACCATCGCGACCGTTGCCGGATCAGCCGCTTCAACTCGACTACACCCTGCTGGTGAACCGCCGCGGCGGAGCAGTATTCGTTGCGCCACCCGGCGGCAAGCAGCCGGACTCCGAGGTCCAGATCATCTGTCAGGCTGCGGGTCCACGGAGCAGGCCCCAATGCGCGAAGCGCAGACAGCCGCATGAACTGCCCGTTGCCGCCGAGGCCCACGCTGCCGAGATGGCGTCGGCCGCGCTGGAACACCTCGGTGTAAATGACGAATTCCATGTCTTGCATCCGCGCCAGCAGGCTTTCGTCACGGTTATTGATTCGAACGCCGATTTGCACCGCGCCGACCTTTGGGTCGGCGAAGCAAGGGCTGACCACGGCGATGCTGTGTGGTTCGAGTCGGCCATCCGCATCAACGATCACAACGATGACGTTGGCTGGATCACGGTCGTCGAGTAGCCCGTTGTCGCTGAGGTGGCGGACAGCGGCGTTCAGCGCCTCCCCTTTGCCCTGCCGGGCGTGCGGTGCCGTGCGCCGCAGCAGCCACACCCGGTCGCCCGTGAGGCGTGAGACGACATCGACGGTGCCGTCGTCCGAGCCGTCGTCGATCACCATGATGACGAAGTTGTCGCCGGGCATGGACAGCAACCGCCGCAGGCTGTTGCCGATGACCTTTTCCTCGTTCAGGCAGGGCAGCAGGAAGACGAAGAACAGCTCCCTGCCACAGTCTCCGGATTGGCCGGCGAGCCGCCGCGGGTCGCGCCGTGACGCTGCGAGCAAGGCGAGCCCATAGCAGCCGACACCGACGATCAGAGCCACGGCCAGCCACACCAGCGGCCAGTCGGGAAGGGCTGGCCGGCCGCCTGGCTTGGCCGCGATGGGCGGCGGCGCGACGGGGTTGGCGACCGGCAGCTCGACCACGCCCCGCGCGGGCCCGTTCGCCGTCTCCACCGTGATCAGTGCCCGGCCGGGCAGCGGTGCGGTGTCGATGAAGCGCAGGTAATACTGCTCGGTCAGGGCCGCGATGATCCGGCGAAAGGCTGTGCGCCAATCGCCGAGCGCGCGCAGCCTGCTGGCGAACCCGCCCGTGCCCGCAGCGAGCGCGTCATAGGACGTCGCACCGCGGTGTGAGGCGTCGAGCACATACAGGGCAGTCCCGCTCGCGGCGAGCTGCCGATGGAGATGGTGGGCAGCCGATGGGCTCAACGGCTCGTCCGAGGAGATCACGAGCACCACGGTCCGGCGCACGCGCGGGCCGGCCGAAAACGCCGCGAGCGCCGCCGCCATCCGCGTCGCGGCGGGCGGCAGCTCAGTGCGCGGCCGCGCACTTGGAGCTAGCGCCCCGATCACCGCGACGGCGGCAGTCGGATCGCTTGTCAGCGTCTGGGCGCCCAGCCTGGGCAAGGCCGCGGTTTGCGCCCCGCTGGGCAGGCCCACGACGAACCGCGCCGCTGCGGCCTGCTCGGCTCGCAGAGCCGCGGCAGCCAGATGGGAGTCGAGGGCCAGGACGAGCTGCAGATCGCCTGGCCAGAGCCGGCTAAGGCGTGGCCGCAGGGTCGCCGCTCCGATCTTCACGGTGACCTGTCGCGCGTGGGGTTGCGGAACCGTTACGACCAGCCCGACGTGCGGGTAGCGCGAGACGTCCACACGGAACACGGCCACCGGTCGGGAGCCCGGCCCGTGACCCCGGGCCGCCAGGTCAAGGGCGACGGCGCGGGCGGGAGTTGCCAGGCCGGCGCCAACAGCTGCCAGGCCAACGCTCAGAGCTGCCAGGCCAGTCCGCAGGCTCATGCGGATGTGCTACGGGCGGCGGCGCCGCGAAACCGTATCACCCGGCCGACCAGCCAGAGTCCGGCCATGACGACGAGGTAAAGCCCGAAGAGGCCTCCGGCTGTATCGAGCAAAGCCCGCGCCACAAACCAGCACGCGCCGTTGTAGGGCAATTGAGCAGCTGACCCGAATGCGGCCAAACCTGCCAAACCCGCAGAGTAGTACATCAAGCCTCCCGTAGCCGCCAAGGACCGAGTACATGATGATCAGCTCAGCGATAAGGTCGACAGGTCCTTTTCCGCCCGTTTTCGGCGAGTGGGGTCCAAAAGGCGCTCTGTGGGATTCTTTACCGGGTCCAGGTTGGGGGGCCGACCCTTATCGACGCTCGCTGACTATATCGCACTTCAGGGAAAACGCCCGCTTCTTACCGCGGTTTCTGGGCGCTGTTCCTTGTGGAGCTTTTCTAGCAATAGCGAAAAGACGGCATCAATGGCAGCAAAATGCGTCACACCGTACGCGGCAGGCGCTAATCCTCGCCGTCGTAGCCGTCGTCGACGATTTCCGGGTCAACGCCGAGCAGCCGCGCGACCTCCTCGACGACCGCGTCGAATACAAGCGCGGCGAGTTCCTCCTCGTCCTCGGCGCGTGCCTGCGCCGGGCGGCGGTACACCACGATCCGGGTCGGCTTGCCCGCTGCGGCGTGCTCGAGTCGCGCCACAGGCACAGGGCCCGGCCCTGCGGGCGGGACTTCCTCGACCGCGAACTCGACGCCAGCTAGCTGTTGCTCCCACCGAGATTCGAGCCGGTGTACCGCATCGAGCACGAGGTCGTCAAAATGCTGTGCCCGTGTCCTCGACAGTGGCACGTCCGCAGGCGCAAGTGGGCCGCGCAGGCCGCGCCCGTGCCGGTCCCTGCGCACCGGCCTGCCGTTACGCACATCGCCGAGGTTAGCGCGAGTGCCAGCGCTGGTCCCAAGACACGAACGTGAAGAGTGCCCGAGGTGATGGCACGACTGGCCGGAGCCGGATACGGTCGGTGCCACCGAAGTGATCGCGGTGGGCCGAGCGAGGTGAGCAGGTGAGTACCCGTCGTTGCTCCCGCACCGCGTGCAAGCAGCCCGCTATCTGCACCCTCACCTATGTCTACCGCGACTCGACCGCCGTGCTCGGGCCGCTCGCCGCCTACGTGGAGCCGCACTGTTACGATCTGTGCGCGGCGCACGCCGAGCGGCTGACCGCGCCGCTGGGCTGGGAGGTCGTTCGGCTGCCTGTGGAGCCCGCGCAGCCGGGAAACGACGACCTGGAGGCACTGGCGAACGCGGTCAGGGAGGCCGCGCGACCGCAACCCTCCGAAGAGCCCGTCGGTCAGGGGATCGAGGTGGGCCGCCGCGGCCACCTGCGCGTGCTGCGGTCGGCGCCGCCGCGTCCCCCGAGCGGCTCGCGCGAACCGTAATCCCGCGAATCCCCTGAATCCGAGCGTGGCCTGGCTCGGTAGGCTCGGTGACTGGGCGTTTGACATGGCTACTGTGGCCGAAGCAGCGAACCAGAGGCTGGAGCCGATGACCGACCTCGCGAAGATCTTTAAGGCATACGACATTCGCGGCATCGTGCCCGACGAGCTCGGCGAGGACGTGGCAGAGGCAACGGGCGCGGCGTTCGTGCGGCTCACCGACGCGGCCGCGATCGTCATCATGCACGACATGCGCACCTCCTCGGCGCCGCTCGCAGAGGCCTTCTCGCGTGGCGCCACCGCGCAGGGCAGCAATGTCGTCGCGGCCGGTCTCGGCTCCACGGACATGCTCTACTACGCGAGCGGCAGCCTCGCCATCCCCGGTGCGATGATCACTGCGAGTCATAATCCGCCGAAGTACAACGGCATCAAGCTGTGCCGCGAGGGCGCCAAACCAGTCGGCCGTGACAGCGGCCTGACCGAGTTGCTCGAAATGGTGACCGCGGGCGTGCCCGCGTACCAAGGGCCGCCTGGAGTGGTCGAGGCCCGCGACCTGCTTTCTGGGTATGCGGGCCATTTGAAGACGCTGGTCAACGTGGCAGACATCCGGCCGCTCACGGTGGCCGTGGACGCGGGGAACGGAATGGCCGGCCACACCGTTCCCAGGGTTTTCGAGGATCTGCCGCTGAACCTCATCGCGCTCTACTTCGACCTGGACGGCACATTCCCCAACCACGAGGCGAACCCCATTGACCCGGCCAATCTCGCCGACTTGCAGCGCGCCGTCACCGAGCACGGTGCCGATGTGGGCCTTGCGTTCGATGGTGATGCGGACCGGTGCTTCGTCGTGGACGAACGCGGCGAGATCGTCTCGCCGTCCGTGCTCACCGCCCTGATCGCGGTCCGTGAGCTTGCGCGCGAGCCTGGGGCGGTCGTCATCCACAACCTGATCACCTCGCGTGCCGTACCCGAGATCATTTCCGAGCATGGCGGCAGGCCGGTGCGCACCCGGGTCGGCCACTCCTTCATCAAGGCAGAGATGGCACGCACAGGCGCGGTGTTCGGCGGTGAGCATTCCGGCCATTTCTATTTCCGGGACTTCTGGTTCGCCGACTCGGGGATGCTCGCCGCATTGCACGTGCTCTGCGCTCTCGGCACCCAGGACAGGCCGCTGTCGCAGCTCCTCGCCCGCTTCGCCAGGTACAAGGCTTCCGGTGAGATCAACAGCGAGGTCGCCGACCAGCAGGCGGCCACCGAGCGGGTGCGCGACGCGTTCGCTGGCCGGGCCACCATCGATGAGCTCGACGGCCTGACAGTCATGACCTCCGACTGGTGGTTCAACCTGCGTCCCTCGAACACCGAACCGGTGCTCAGGCTGAACGTCGAAGCCGCCGCCGACGCGACCCTGGCGGCGGTCAGGGACGAGGTTCTCGGGATCATCCGTGATGCGCCAGCCCCGTGATTGGAGACGTCATGAAGATCGATGACTGGCTGCTTGAGATTCTCGCCTGCCCCAAGTGCAAGTCGCCGCTGCGCGCCGACGATGAGGCGAACGAGCTGATCTGCACAAACACCGAGTGCGGGCTGGCGTATCCCGTGCGCGATGACATCCCGGTGCTGCTCGTCGATGAGGCTAGGGCGCCGAAGGGGACCACAGCGTGACAGCCGTCCTGGATGCCGATCTGCTCGACGACGAGAGCCTGCTTGAGGCGGCCGACCCTGGCGGGATGCTCCGGCAGGTGGCGTCGGCTGCCGCGCAGGTCCGCAGCGGCGCCAGGGCGGCCACCGAGACAGATCTGGAAGCCATCACGGGGCCGGGGCGGCCGAGAGCGATCCTGGTGGCCGGCATGGGAGGTTCAGGCATCGCGGGCGACATCCTGTCGGCCGTGTGCGGCAGGGGCTGCCCGGTTCAGGTGATCAGCGTCCACGACTACCACTTGCCTGGCTGGGCGGGCGTGGCGGACCTGGTCGTCGCGGTCTCCTGCTCAGGCTCGACGCAGGAGACGCTGGCGGCGGCGCACGAGGCGGCCCGCCGCGGCTGCCGGCTGGCCGCGGTCGGCGCCGCAGGCTCGGCTCTCGCCGATCTCGCCGCGCGGGCCCGAGCGCCCTTCATCCCGGTGATCTCCGCCGGGATGCCGCGGTCTACCCTCTGGGGACTATCGATCCCGCTCGTCGCGATCGCGCAACAGCTGAAGGTTGTTGACATCAGCCCGAACGCCTACGAGGAAACCGCCAGGCTGCTCGAGGAGATCTCGCACCGGTGCCGACCGGCAAGCGAGTCGTTCGTCAACCCGGCCAAGGGCCTCGCGGCTGACCTGGCGGGCTGCCTGCCCTTGATCTGGGGCGCCTCGCCGCTCACCGGCGTGGTGGCCTACCGGTTCGCGTGCCAGCTCAACGAGAACGCCAAGCGACCCGCGGTGGCGGGCGTTCTGCCAGAGGCCAGTCATAACCAGGTGGTGCCGTTCGACGGGCCTGGCTTGCCGTTGCCACTCAGGCTCGTCGTGCTCGCGGACAGCCGCGAGCATGCCGAGGTCACCAGGCGGCGCGAGGCCTTGGTCGGGCTGGCCGCTGACCGCGGCATCGCCGTCACAAAGCTTGCCGCGGAAGGTGACCATCCACTGCTGCGGCTGGCAAGCCTCATACAGCTCATCGACTACGCGACCGTCTACCTGGCGCTCGGCAGCGGTGTCGATCCGAGCCCGATCAGCGCGATACAGGAACTGAAGGCACGGGAGTAACGCCATCGCCGAGAACAAACCCAGGGCAATCCTCGCCGCCCTCGGCGCGAATCTGGGCATAGCGGTGACGAAGTTCGTGGCGTTCGCGGTCACCGGGTCGACGTCGCTGCTTGCCGAGTCCGTGCACTCGCTTGCCGACACAGGCAACCAGGCCCTGCTGCTGCTCGGCCGTCGCCGGGCCAGACGGGCGCAGACGGCCGAGCACCCGTTCGGGTTCGGCGGCGAGCGGTACTTTTACGCGTTCGTGGTGGCGGTCGTGCTCTTCACGGTCGGCGGCGTGTTCTCGCTGTACGAGGGATGGCACAAGGTCTCCCACCCGCAACCGGTGCGCGACCCGCTAATCGCGTTCATCATCCTGGGCATCGCCGTGGTCCTCGAGGGATACTCGCTGCGCACCGCGGTGACAGAGTCAAACCAGGTACGCGGCACGCGGGGGATCGTCGCCTTCATCCGCCGCACGAAGGCGCCGGAACTTCCCGTGCTTCTGCTGGAGGACACCGCCGCTCTTGTCGGCCTGGCCTGCGCCCTGGCCGGAGTCACGCTGGCCGTGATCACCGGAAACGGCACGTGGGACGGCGTCGGTTCGCTCGCGATCGGCCTGCTGCTCGTCGTGGTCGCGGTCGTTCTCGCCATAGAGATGAAGAGCCTGCTGATCGGCGAGTCGGCGAGCGCAGAAATTCAGCGCACGATCGTCGCGGCGCTGCAGGCAGGACCGGAGGTCGAGCGCGTAATCCACCTGCGCACGATGCATCTCGGGCCGGACTCGTTGCTTGTCGCGGCAAAAATCGCGGTCCGCCACGACGACACAGCCACCCAGATCGCACGCGGCATTGACGCGGCCGAGTCCCGTGTCCGCAAGGCCGTGCCCATCGCCGAGCTCATCTACCTGGAACCCGATCTCTACAGCGCGGCGAAGGCGGACGCCACCGATCCGGCGATGCGCAGTGTCCGGCCGACCACCGACCATGATCCTTAACGGCTGCCGCGGTATCGAGGCTGTCGCATGACCCGCTGGATGGCCTGGCCGTGTCCGGGTGGCTGGCCGATCGGCCGGGCTGGGCTGCTGGCGACCGGTGGTCGAGGGCCTGGTTTGGCGCCCCCGGATGATGTTGTTGGGGCCTGGGCGGGTGGCCGGGCCGCGGCTGGGGCTGGGCTCGGTGGCCGGATCACGGCCGGGCTTAGCCGCGTACATTTTGCTTCGCCTGGGCAGCCAAATGTACGCGGATCAGCGCTGGCGGGTGCGGCGGGGGGCGCGGATCGGCTGGAGAAAGTTGTGGCTTGCGGCCCAGAGGTGGAGTTCGAGATCGGCTTTGGTGCCGCGGTGGTTGAGGCGGCGGCCGAGGCGGGCGAACAGCTGGGCGAAGACGGGTTCGGCCGTTGCTGATCGCCGCCGGCAGAGGGCCCTGCCTTCGGGGGTGTCCAGCCGGGCGGCTTGCCGTAGCAGCACATGACCAGCGCCACCATCAGCCGCGGGTGACACGCCGTACTGCCCGGCCCATCCGCCCGGTGCCACGCCACAAAGGCGCGATACCCAGCTCCCGCGCCGCCGCGCGCACCGCCCACCCCAGACGCCGCCTGTGGGTAACGGCTCTGTGGGCCAACGGGCGTTGTCAGACCAGGAGGCTCCCCCCCAGCGCGAGCGCGTACACGGTGCCGGCCAGCCACAGGAGCGACCACAGCGTCTGCGGAAGGCGGGTCATCTTGCGCAGGTTGGCGGCGTCGCCTGCGCCAGGGCCGTGCGCGAGCACCATGCGAACCCCGGACAGCAGCAGGAACCAGGTCAGGCCGTACGCGACGACGGTCTCGACGCCGGTGGTCGTGTAGCGGGCGACGAAAACGAGCAGCGCGGCGGTGAGAATCACGGAAACGAAGCTCAACGTCGCGCTCAGCACAGGAAGAAGCAGGACCAACAGGACCACGGCGATCCACAACACGGCGACGCTGTGGCCGAGCGAGATCAGCTTCGCGGCGATGAGCCCGAACGCGCTCGGCACGACATAGCCGGCGAAGGCGATAAGCGCGGCTCCGCCGCCCCCCCGCGTCACGGTCAGCCCTTCGCTTGACCCGTCGGCGTTCTTTTTGACCGTCACGCTCACGACCCTGTGGCCGAGGCTCGACCCAACCAGGGCGTGGCCGCCCTCGTGCGCGATGGTGTAGACGTGCTGCAGGACGCGCCACAGCTCCTCCAGCGTGACCACGCCAAACACGACAAGGCCGATCAGCGCGGCGTTGGTTGAAGAGAGCGGCTTTTGGATGTCGCCTGGCCGAGGCAGCGCGGTAACCAGGTGGTGCATCGGTCCCCCCGTCTGTCGTAGCTGCTGAGCGGCTTGCCTATGTTGCTCAGCGTAAGCGCAGGCCAGGAGCAGGGCTTGTGGCCAGCAGGTCAGCTTGACGTTCCGCGGTGAGCGCGCGGCTCGCGCCGCGCGCCGAGCAGGCGAAGTGCCCGTTGCTGCTCGAAGTCCAGCGCCCGCGCGCGACCGAGCCGGCCCACCCGCTCGCCCAGGTCGGCCACGGCGGTCCGGACCGAGGGCTCGGCGAGCACACGCAGCCCGAACGCCAGCGCGGTCGGGCTGATGTCGAATCTGCGCTCGAGCGCAAGCGCAGCCCTGACCGCATCCACGTCGCGCTCGGTGAACTGGCGGTGCCCCCTGTACCCCGGCTGAACGGGTGGGAGCAGGCCAAGCGACTCACGGTAGCGGAGCATCCGGGGTGAGGTTCCGAGCTGCCGTGCGGCCTCCGTTATGCGCATGGACCAAGATTCTGACACCTATTCTGACATCTTCGTGTCAAAAACACGGTCTTTCACGTGCGGCCCTTGCCGGTGCCGGCTTAGGCTCCAGTGTTGGCAGCAACCCTGTAGGCGCCGAGCCAACACCGCGGAGGACCGTATGCCAGCCGAACCGTTCAAGGTCGCCGACATCTCGCTCGCCGAGTTCGGGCGCAAGGAGATTGAACTCGCCGAGCATGAGATGCCCGGCCTGACGGCGCTGCGCCAGGAGTTCGGCGCGGCCAAGCCGCTGGCCGGAGCGCGCGTCACCGGATCGCTGCACATGACGGTGCAGACCGCGGTGCTGATCGAGACGCTGACCGCGCTTGGCGCCCAAGTCCGCTGGGCGAGCTGCAACATCTTCTCCACCCAGGACCACGCCGCCGCGGCAGTGGCGGCCGCGGGTGTGCCGGTGTACGCGTGGAAGGGCGAGACGCTCGAGGAGTACTGGTGGTGCACCGAGCAGGCGCTCACCTGGCCGGACGGCGGCGGCCCGAACGTGATTCTCGACGATGGCGGCGACGCGACGATGCTCGTGCACAAGGGCGCGGAGTACGAGAAGGCGGGCGGCGTGCCCGCGCCGAGCGAGGACGACCCGGACGAGTGGAAGGTCATCTGTGATCTGCTCACCCGATCGCTCGCGGCTGACCCTGGAAGGTGGACGCGCATAGCGGCAGCCGTTCGGGGGGTGACTGAGGAGACGACTACGGGCGTGCACCGGCTCTACGACATGCAGCGCGCTGGCACGCTGCTTTTCCCCGCCATCAACGTGAACGACTCGGTGACCAAGTCGAAGTTCGACAACAAATACGGCTGCAGGCATTCACTTGTCGATGGCATCAACCGCGCCACCGACGTGCTGATCGGCGGCAAGGTCGCCGTGGTGTGCGGCTACGGCGACGTCGGCAAGGGCTGTGCGCAATCGCTGCAGGGCCAGGGTGCCAGGGTCGTGGTCACCGAGATCGACCCGATCTGCGCGCTGCAGGCCGCGATGGACGGCTACCAGGTCACCACGCTCGAGGATGTGGTACACACGGCCGACATCTTTGTCACCGCGACAGGAAACCTCGGTGTGATAACCGCCAAGCACATGGCGGCGATGAAGCACCAGGCGATCGTCGGCAACATCGGTCACTTCGACAACGAGATCGACATGGCCGGGCTCGCCAAGACGCAGGGAATCCAGCGGGTCACCATCAAGCCGCAGGTGGACGAGTGGGTCTTCGCCGACGGTCACTCCGTGATCGTCTTGTCCGAGGGCAGGCTGCTGAACCTGGGCAATGCCACCGGGCACCCCAGCTTCGTGATGTCCAACAGCTTCACCAACCAGGTGATCGCCCAGATTGAGCTGTTCACTAAGCAGGAGCAGTACCCGCTCGGTGTGTACACCTTGCCCAAGCACCTGGACGAGAAGGTCGCGCGGTTGCACCTGGACGCGCTCGGGGTGAAGCTCACCAAGCTCACCAAGGAGCAGGCCGACTACATCGGCGTGCTCGTGGACGGACCATACAAGTCCGACCACTACCGCTACTAATGCCTGCGCCGAACGCCGACACGCCGGACCCCGGGCTGGCCGAGCCCGGGGTCCGCCGCATTGAGTGGGCCGACCATGCCATGCCCGTGCTGCGCAGCATTCGCGAGCGGTTCGCGGCGGACCAGCCACTGGCTGGCCTCACCGTGTCTGCCTGCCTGCACGTCACGGCAGAGACCGCGGCGCTGGTGAGGGCACTGCTTGCCGGTGGGGCGCGCGTCTTCCTCGCCGCGTCCAACCCACTGTCCACACAGGACGAGGTGGCGGCCGCGCTTGCCACTCGCTACGGTGCCGCGGTCTTCGCACGGTCCGGCGTGGACCGCGCCACCTACTACCGCTGCATCGACCTGGTGATCGACGCCGAGCCGGACCTGGTGCTCGACGATGGCTGTGACCTGGTCAACACGCTGCACGCGGCACGTGCCGACCTGGTGAGCCATGTGCGCGCGGGATGTGAGTCCACGACGACGGGCGTGCTCAGGCTGCGGGGGATGTCAGCAGCGGGCGAACTCGGCTTTCCCGTGATGGCCGCCAACGACACGCCGGTTAGGCGGCTGTCGGACAACAGGTACGGCACTGGTCAGTCGGTCCTGGACGGCATCCTGCGCGCCACGAACGCGCTGCTGGCTGGCCGGACGATCGTCGTGGCCGGTTACGGCTACTGCGGCAAGGGGCTCGCTGAGCGCGCCCGTGGCCTGGGCGCCCGGGTGATCGTCACCGAGGTCGACCCCGTACAGGCTCTGGACGCGGTCATGCAGGGCTTCACGGTGCTGCCGATGGCCGCGGCGGCGCCCCTGGCCGACGTGTTCATCACGGCGACGGGAAACCGCGATGTGATCGCCGACGCTCACCTAGCCGTCATGCGGGACGGCGCGATCCTGGCCAACGCCGGGCACTTTGACGTGGAGGTGAACGTCGCAGCGCTCGAAAGCCGCGCTATCAAAGTGAACTACGGCGTCCGCCCAGACACCGACGAGTACGTGCTCACCGACGGGCGGCGGCTGCTGCTGCTCGCCGAAGGACGGCTGGTCAACCTGGTAGCCGCCGAAGGCCATCCACCGGCGGTGATGGACCTTTCCTTCGCCGTCCAAGCCCTGGCTACGGCCTGGCTCGCGGCGCACCACGCGAGCCTCGCGCCTGGCGTGCACGACGTGCCGACCGAGATCGACACCGAGGTTGCTCGCCTGGCGCTGGCGTCACTGAATGTGGAGACCGACACACTCACCCCGGCGCAAAAGGATTACCTGGCCTCCTGGCGGCACGGATCATGACCCGGTGCGGATCATGACCCGGTGCGGGTCATGACCCGGCGCTGCCGATGATGGCGGCGAACGCCGCGGCGTCGTGCACCGCCGCGCCGCCTTGGTCGTTGTTGAAGTAGACGAACACATCCGCGTCCGGCGGCCATGCCTGGCTGACCCGCTGCGCCCAGGACCGCAGCGCGCGCTCACCGTAGCGAGGCCATGGGCTCGCGGCGCCCTCGTGGAACCGCAGATACCCCCAGTCGGCCGTGGGCCAGAGCCGGGTAAGCGGGCGCCCGAGCCGGTCGGTCCACGCGAGCGCCGCCCGATGGCTCGCAAGAACCTCTCGCACCTCGTCTGTCCACCACGAGTCGTGGCGGGGCTCGACGGCGACGCGGACCGGCCGCGCTCCCTGGGCCGTTCCCCGCGCCGCTCCCTGAGCCTGTCCCTCCGCCATTCCTTCGGCCTGTCTCTGGGCCGCTCCCTGTGAAACGAATTCACGCAGGCACTCATCCAGCCGCTGCGGGTCGGCGTGCAGGTTCGGCGGAAGCTGGAGCAGTATGGGGCCGAGCCTGTCGCCGAGACCCGCGACCGCACCAAGCAGCCGCGCGACCGGCTCTGACGGGTCGCGCAGCCGCTTGATGTGCGTCAAGAAGCGGCTGGCCTTGACCGCCATGACGAAGCCATCGGGGGTTCTCGCCCGCCAGTTCGCGAACGTCTCGCGTGCGGGCAGGCGATAGAAGGCGTTGTTGTTCTCTACCGTCGCGAACCGGCCGGCATAGTGTTCGAGCCAGCGGCGCTGCGCCACCTCCGGCGGATAGAACACGCCTTTCCAGTCGCGGTACTGCCAGCCCGAGGTGCCGACCAGAATGGGCATCGGTCTACACCGGCGGCACGAAGCCGTCGTGCTCGTGGTCCGCGGGTCCCGGGCCGGTCGGCGAGGGTGATCGCGGCCCCGGTCGGCGCGCCTGCTCACGGCTGCGGCGCTCAGCGAGGACCGCCGTGAGGTACTCGGCGGGCGTGACGCCCGGTGGCGGCGGTGGGCTGACGCTCGCCGCCACCTCGGTGGCGATGCGGTGCCCGAGTTCGTCGCGTGCCCCGGGATTCAGCTCGCCCAGCCGGGCAAGATACTGCCGAGCCATGGCCGCCGCCTGATCGGTGAGGCCGGAAAACTCCAAGCTCGCCGCCCAGTCGGCGAGCGCGGGCGGCATGGTCCCTATCGGTCCAGACCTGGCCGACAGGCGCTCCTGTATGACCAGAGTCCCTGCGAATATGTCACCAAGGCGCTTGCCCTTGGCCGAAAGCAGCGAGCAGATCAGCGCAGGCGCACCTTCCAGGAGCCAGATCTCCACGACTGCGGCGAGCGCGCGCACCAGCGCTTGGCGGAACGTCTCCGGGCCGCCGTTGTCATTCACGACCCGCAGACCGAGCGCGAACTTGCCAGGTGAGCGGCCACGGGTCACTGACTCGAAGATCGTTGGGTAGGCGACGACGACGAGGATGGCCATGGTGAGGGTGATCGCCGCCAGCGCCGCTTTGTCGAGTCTGACACCGGAACGGGTGAGTAGCACCAGAGCGATCACCTGCAGGATGAGCTGGATGGTCAGGTCGATCCCGATGGCGAGCAGGCGGCTGCCGAATCGCGCGTAGGGCAAGTCCACGATCACGGCTTCTCCGCTGACGAGGTCCGCCACGCTCGCTCCCCTCCGGTCTCGTTCCTGGCGCCGCTCTTCCGGTCGTTAGGCCCGCTCATCCGGTCGTTTTGGCCCCGCTCATCCGACCGACCCTGCGCACAGGCTAATCGCAGCCATATACACAATGCTGCGTTCAGCGCGCGGTCTGCGCATCAGATAGCAACAGCGGAGGGGCGCCGATGTCACCAGGGGACTCTCGGTGGCTCACCGCTGTTCCTGCGTAGGTCAGGCCGCACCATGCACAGCCACGGTCCCCCTGCGGCCGGCGAGCCAATACGCTCACCCCGTGGACGTCGACGCCTTCGTCATGGCGCACGCCGCCGAGTGGCGACGGCTCGAACGGCTGGTCGCACAGCGGCGCAGGCTCACCGGCGCCGAGGTGGACGAGCTTGTCAGCCTCTATCAGCGGGTGGCGACGCACCTGTCAGCGGTTCGGTCCTCCGGCCACGACCCAGCGCTCGTCGCGAGGCTGTCCACCCTGGTCGCGCGGGCACGCGCGGCGGTGACCGGCGCGCGCGCGCCTGCTTGGCGCGATCTCGGGCGCTTCGTCCTTGTCTCCTTTCCGGTCACCGCCTATCGAGTCAGGTGGTGGTGGCTGGGCTCGGCGCTCGGCTCGCTTGTCGTGGCACTGCTTATTGGCTGGTGGGTCGCCCGAACCCCGCACGTCCAGACGAGCATCGCCTCCCGCGCCGAGATCAGGCAGCTTGTCCGCCATGAGTTTCGCGGCTACTACTCGCAGTACGCGGCGGCGTCGTTCGCCGCCAAGGTGTGGACCAACAACATCTGGGTGGCGGCGCAGTCGCTGATATTCGGCATCTTCCTCGGCATCCCAACCGTGTTCGTGCTCCTAGAGAACGCGGCAGGCGTCGGCGTCGACGGCGGACTCATGTTCGCTTACGGCCGCGGCGCCGAGTTTTTCGGTCTGATCCTGCCGCACGGGCTGCTCGAACTGAGTGCGGTCTTTCTGGCGGCTGGTGCGGGCCTGCGGCTCGGCTGGTGCGTCATCGACCCAGGTCCCCGACCTCGGGCTCAGGCCCTCGCGGCAGAGGGACGGGCCACAGTTGGCATCGCTCTCGGCCTGATCGCGGTGCTGGCAGTGTCGGGGCTGATCGAGGCGTTCGTCACGCCGTCACCGCTGCCCACGTGGTCTCGCGTGCTGATCGGGTTCGCCGCCGAGGCCGCGTTCCTGAGCTACGTCATCGCGCTCGGCCGCAAGGGTTGATCCCGCGAAGGCCTGGGCCGCGACAGCTCGGCCGCTAAAAAGCTCGGCCGCGAAAGGGCCTGGGCCGCGAAGGCTGGGCCGCGGAAGGGCTGGGCCGCAAAAGACCGCGACCTCACAGCCGGCCAGCGGCCTTCAGGGCAAGGTAGGTGTCGGCGAGCGCGGAAGGCAGGCGCTCCGGAGGCGCGTCGACCACCTGCACCCGGCGCAGGGCCGCGGCGACCTGGGCGCGCTGCGCCCGCGCGCGCTGCGCGGCGGCCGCGTCGTAGACGCGCGCCGCGTCGCCCCGCCCCGCGGCCATCTCCTCGGTGCGGGGGTCGGCGACAGCGGCGAGCACGACCATGTGGCGCGCGGTGAGCGCGGCCAGGCAGGGCAGCAGCCCTTCTTCGATGGCGGCGGCGTTCAGCTCGGTGAGCAGGACCAGCAGACAGCGCTGCTTGGGCGCGGCACCGACGATCACCCGCCAGTCGGATTCGATCAGCTCCGCCTCCAGCGGCGCTATCGCGGACACGATGGCGGCGAGGCCCGCCGCGCGGGCGCGGATCCGCCGGTCGAACGCGATCAGGTCCACCTTGTCGCCTGCCCGGCTGGCCAGCGCGGCGAGCAGGAGCGCCGCGTCCATGGCGCAATCCAGGCGCGGCGTGTCACCAACCCGTCCTGCCGAGGTGCGCCCGGTGTCCAGGACGATCAACAACCGCCTGTCGCGTTCCGCCCGCCAGGTCCGAACCACGACGCCGCCGCGCCGTGCGGTGCCGCGCCAGTCAATGGACCGCACGTCATCGCCGAGCACATACTCGCGCAGCGAGTCGAACTCGCTGCCCTGGCCCCGACGTGCCCGGTGCTGACCGTCCAGTTCGCGCAGCTTGGCGAGCTTTTCCGGCAGGTGGCGGCGGCTGGCGAAGGGCGGGATCACGCGGATCGTCCAAGGCGCCTGGTGCCGACCCTGCCGCGCTGCGAGCCCGAGTGGCCCGAACGAACGCACGGTCACCACCGCGGCCTTGCGGTCCCCTCGCCGCACCGGAGTGAGCGTGGTGGCGACCTGGCAGCGGCCGGCCACCTCGATCGGCACGCGGCCAGGCCGGGCGCACGCGCTCGGCGGCCACGCGTCGCGAAGTTCGCCACGCAACCGCCTGCCAGGGTTATCGATGGTCAGCGTCACGGTCGCGGTCTGGCCGAGCCGCACAACCGTGTCACCGGAGCGAGTCATGCGCAGCGGCCGGACGCCCGCGGCCAAGGCGACGTCGGCCACGATGCAGGCGAGCAGCAGGCCATTGAAGGCCCACAGAGCCGTCGCGGCCTGGCCGAACGCAGCCGCCGCGAGCACGACCATCGCACCGAGCAGGGCGGCGAGCGCGGCGCGACCGGTCAGCGCCATCGGTTCACCGCGGCACCGGCGCCGACGCGAGGATTCCGGTCAGAATGCCGTCCGGCGTGGCGCCCTCGAGTTCAGCTTCCGGCCGTAGCTGTATCCGGTGCCGCAGCGCTGGGCGGGCAAGAGCCTTCACATCATCGGGGGTTACGTAGTCCCGGCCAGCCAGCCAAGCCCACGCCCGGCTCGCGGCCTGCAGGGCGGTAGCGCCGCGCGGCGACACGCCGAGCCCAAGCGAAGCAGACTCACGCGTGGCGCGGCACAGGTCGACGATGTAGCCGGTGACCTCGGTGCTCACGCGCACCCCGAGCACCTCCTGCCTCGCTGCGGCCAGGTCGGCCGGTCCGGCCACCGGCCGGATCTCGCTCAGGTCGCCAGGATCGAAGCCGGCAGCGTGCCTGCGCAGCACGCCAACCTCCTCCTCCCTGCTCGGCAGGGGAACGGCGAGCTTGAGCAAGAACCGGTCAAGCTGCGCCTCAGGAAGCGGATAGGTCCCCTCATACTCGACCGGGTTTTGTGTCGCCGCGACCATGAAAGGCTCGGGCAGCGGGCGTGGCTCGCCTTCCACCGACACCTGCCGCTCCTGCATCGCCTCGAGCAACGCGGCCTGCGTCTTTGGCGGAGTGCGGTTGATCTCATCGGCGAGCAGCAGGTTGGTGAACACCGGGCCGTCGCGGAACTCGAACTCCGCCGTCCTTGCGTCGTACACCAGGGAACCCGTGACATCGCCCGGCATCAGGTCCGGGGTGAACTGCACCCGCTTGCTTTGCAGCGCGAGCGCCGCCGCGAGCGCCCGCACCAGCAGGGTCTTCGCAACGCCCGGCACCCCCTCAAGCAGCACGTGACCACGGCAGAGCAACGTGATCACCAGGCCGGTCACGACCGCGTCCTGCCCGACCACGGCCTTCGCCACCTCGGCGCGCAGCGCGCCGAAGGCGGCCTGCGCAGGTGCCGCCGTCATGTCATCTCCCTGTCCAGCGCATCCAGGTCGTCAGCGAGCCGCACGAGAGCCGCGTCATTGGCCGGTACGGGACCGAACAGGACCGCGCTGACTGCCGCCGCGTCGCGCCCCGAACGCGCCGCAACCGCCGAAGGCGCCGAACGCGCCGAACGCGCCGAACGCGCCGCAACCGCCGCCGCGATCGTAGCTGGCTCGCAGTCGCGCGCGAGCCCCAGACGGGGCAGAAGCCGCACGATCGCCGCGGTGCGCAGCGCATCGGCCGCTCGGTCGCGGGCCCGGCGGGACCGGTAAAGGCGGCCATGGCCCTCAACGGTCTCCGCGGCGCGGACCACGACGGGCAGCGGCTCCGCGACGAGCGGTCCGAGCCTGCGTGCCCGCCACGCGGCGACCACGATGACGCTGACCGTGAGCTGCAACGCCACGAGGTAGGCCGGCCACGGGATGAGGCTGGCGAGCGACTTTTTCCCGCCGACAGCTGTGGCGAGGGGGGTCAGCCAGACAATGAGCGGGCGGCTGGCCAGCAGGTTCAGGGCCAGCGCGGCGTTGCCCCGCGCGGCCAGGTGGGCGTTGGTCAGCGGCGTTCCGGTGCCGAGCACGGTGACAGTCCGCCCGGCCCTTTCGTAACGGGCCAGCGCCGACGGGGCCGGCGATGGGCCGGGATAGCACAGCTCGATGCCCGGCGCGGTGGGCCGCAGAGTCAGGCCGCCCATGTCCGCGTCGCCGGCCAGCCGGGCCGCGGCGAGGCCGCATGACGGGGCGCGCGCCGTGACCGGGGCCGGTCCGCCCGGGCTGATGCCGGGCGCGAGGAGGCGCAACGCCGTGGCGTCCGGCTCGACAAGAAACCGGTCGCCGGGCAGCCGGGCGAGCGCGGCCAGCGCGGGCCGGTTCAGGAAGGCCGGGCTGGTGACGACGAGGGTGGTGTTTCGAGTCGCCATCGTGGCGGCCTGGCTGACCGAGGCCGCGCGCAGCACGTTCTCGCCGCGATGGGCCAGGAGCTGCGCGAGTGCTCGGCTGCCTGACGGCCCGGGATCGTGCGGGTCAAGGTACCCGGCGCCGGAATGTGGCTGAAGCAGCGCCACCGCCGTGGCCGTCAGGAGAACAAGCGCGGCCAGCGCGAGCGGGAACGCCAGCCGCCGCACGACGCCGGCCGCTGTCGGCTGGCTGGTCACGGCGTGCCCCGGGCAGCGCGGAGACCCTCGTCGAGCGCACGCAGCCGCAGGTAACCCTCCCGGGTTCCTGGCCGCTCGCCGTAATGCACGTCGTCAAAAAGCCGTGCCGCCGACCACAGCTCGCGCGTGTGGCCAGGCAGCGCGTGCCCTGCTTCGGCGGCGAGCTCGTCTGCGGTGCGTCCTGCGCGTGGCGGCAGCACGCCGCGTTCCTCGAGGTCTCGCGGGCGGAGGCAACGGCCTCACCCGGCGGCGACGGGTCCCCCGGTGCGATGGCGGCGACCCGGGTGAGCAGCACGCCGACGAGGAGCACAAGGAGCACGCCAAGGGCGGCAAGGCCGACGAGCGCCAGCCGCCCGCCCGGCAACGGCGCGTGCCGCAGTATCCGGGCGAGCAAGCTGATGATCCCGGTGAAGATGCGGTCGGCGAGCGAGCCGCCTTGGTGGTAGATCGGTTTGGCCAGTTCGCTGCGAGCCAGTTCGCGGCCGGCGTCCCTGCCGATCAGCGCAGGTCCCGGCGCGGTCACCATGGGATCACCGATCAGCGGGCGGCGCACGCCACATGGTGTCCGGCGGCTGACCCGCCGCGGCCTGCAGCGCTATGTCCAGGCCTTCTCGTCGCATTCTGAGATCGACATAGAGCAGTGCGGCTACCCCGGCAACCATCGGGCGGGTGATCGTCGCCGCTACCAAGCTGCCCACGGCCCCGATGGTGAGGTAGAGCAGCAACTTCCCGCCCGCGAGCGCAGGCGGAGCGCTAAGGCCCAGCCCGCCTGTTCCCGAAACGACACCCGCGATGAGGCGAAACGGGATTTCGAGCACCAACCCGGCCACGAATATGGCGAGATAAGCCACAACCCAGATGCCGAACACCCGCCAGAAGCTTCGCCTTGTCAGCCGCCAGGATCGTCCGATCGCGGCGGTCGCGTTCGCTCTTTCGAGCACGACCACGGAGGCGGCCAGGCTTGTCTTGACCCAGAGGAAGATCGTCAAAGGCACGGCGGCGATGAGAGCAGGGATGGCAAGGGCGACGCCCACGGGCCCCGACGCGAGCGAGCCGAGCAGCGGCACGCCAATCAGCACCGCCCACACCAAGACGAAGATGCCGATGAGCAACAGGACGAGCCGGGCAAGCGCGCCGATCCTCGCCTGCCGCCATGCCTGGCCTGCCGTGATCTGCTCGCCGAGCACCGCGCGCCCGACGACGGCGGTCAACGTCCCGGTCAAGATCACAGTGACGGCGAGGCCGAGCAGCAGGGTAACCACACCATAGGTCACCAGCCACCCACCGAGCGATGTGACGTCGGCTTTGGTCAGCGGCTGGCCGGCCCTGGTGTGCGCGGAGACACGGGACAGGCCAGGCAGTTCGCGCGCGGCCAGAAGGGTCGTTATGGCCGTCGATGCGGCCATAACGATCGCGGTGAATCCCAGGGTGGCCCTCGGGTTGCGCCGGATCGTGGCGATCGAACCGTCGAGAATCTCGCCCATGCTGATGGGGCGCAGCGGGATCACGCCCGGTTTCGGTGCGGGCGGCGGCCACGGCGCGCCGTACCCGCCCTGCCCGGGCGGCGGCCACGGCCCCGGCGGGTTCCACCCTGGTCCGTCGCTCATCTCCGGCTCCCGTCCGCTGCGGCAGACTACGATTTTCCCGGTCCGCCAACATGGCGCACACTCTTTGTGTGGAAATTCCCGCACTGGAGTGGCTGGACCCACCGCGAGGCCCCGCGGTCGCGGTCCTTGACCAGACGCGCTTGCCCGCAGAACAGGCCGTGGTGGTGTGCCGCGATGTGCCTGCGCTCGTCGCCGCGATCCGCGGCCTGGTCGTGCGGGGCGCGCCGATGCTCGGGCTCGCTGGCGCGTTCGGCGTCGCGCTCGCAGCGTACCGTGGCGACGATGTGGCGGGCGCCGCGGACGCCCTCGCCGCCGCCCGGCCCACGGCCGTCAACCTCGCAGAGGGCGCGCGGCAGGCTCAGGCCGCATACGAGCGCGCCGTCCGCGCCGGTGAGTCCCACCCTGATCCCGAACGGCTGCCGCGCGATGCCGCACTCACCAAAGCGCGCGCGATCGAGGCAGCGGACGCCGCCGCGAGTGACGCGATGGCTGCCCACGGGCTCACCCTCGTCCCGCCACAGGCTCGGGTGCTCACCCACTGCAACACGGGGCGGCTGGCCGCGGCCGGGCGGGGTACCGCGTTCGGTGTCGCACGGGCTGCGCACAGGGCTGGGTTGCTGCGCATGCTCTGGGTGGACGAGACCCGGCCGTTGCTGCAGGGTGCGCGGCTCACCGCCTGGGAGGCCCGGCAGGAGGGGATGCCCTATTCGCTGCTCGCCGACGCCGCCGCGGCATCGTTGTTCGCGCGGTCGGAGGTGGACATCGTGCTCGTGGGCGCCGACCGCATCGCGGCGGACGGCAGCGTCGCCAACAAGGTGGGCACCTACGGGCTTGCCGTGCTCGCCGCGCGTCACGGCGTGCCGTTCGTCGTGGTGGCCCCGACCTCGACAATCGATCTCAGCACGGCAAACGGCGCCGCGATCGTCGTTGAGCACCGCGGCGCCGTGGAGGTCAACGCCTTCGCCGGCCGGCCGGTGGCCCCAGGCGGCGGCGCGGTGTACAACCCGGCCTTCGACGTCACGCCGCCCGACCTGGTAACCGCGATAGTGACAGAGCGCGGCATCGCGGCCCCGGGCAACCTGCGGCCGCTATTCCGGCCGCGCGACGCCGCCGCAGCCGCGCACGTGGAACGATGAGGGTCATGAAAGGACGTGTGCTGGTCGTCGACGACGACGCCGCTCTCGCCGAGATGCTCGGTATCGTGCTACGAGGTGAAGGTTTCGAACCGACGTTCGTGGCTGACGGTGACCGGGCACTCGACGCATTCCGCGACACACGCCCGGACCTGGTGCTGCTCGATCTCATGCTGCCTGGCGCGGACGGGATCGACGTGTGCAGGCAGATCCGCGGCGAGTCCGGGGTCCCGATCGTGATGCTGACGGCGAAAAGCGACACCGTCGATGTCGTGCTCGGCCTGGAGTCGGGCGCCGACGATTACATAGTCAAGCCGTTCAAGCCCAAGGAGCTCGTGGCCCGGGTGCGGGCGCGACTGCGCAGAACCGATGAGCCAGCGCCCGAACTACTTGAGATCGGTGACATTTCGATCGACGTCGCAGGTCATTCGGTGAGGCGAGATGATGAGCAGATCAACTTGACGCCGCTGGAGTTCGATCTGCTCGTCGCGCTTGCCCGCAAGCCCAGGCAGGTGTTCACCAGGGAGGTGCTGCTCGAGCAGGTGTGGGGGTACCGGCACGCCGCGGACACCAGGCTCGTCAACGTGCATGTGCAGCGACTGCGCGCGAAGATCGAGAAGGATCCGGAGCACCCCGAGATCGTGGTGACGGTTCGAGGCGTGGGCTACAAGGCGGGCCCAGGTTGATGAACTGACGCGCCATGGAGGGGGTAGCCGACACGACAGTGGCAGGCGTCTACACACGGCGCGCCGTCAACCTTGCCCGCCGAGCCCGCAGGAAAGGCCGCCGGCTGATCGTCCAGTTCCTGGTCCGCTGGCGGCGCTCGCTGCAGCTACGCGTCGTGGCCACGACACTGCTGCTTTCGGCCGCCGTTGTCGCGGTGCTCGGCTTCTTCCTGATGCAGCAGATCACCACCGGTCTGTTGCGCAACAAACAGGTCGCGGCCCAAGCGGAGGTGTCCGACGGCCTGGAAGCGGCGAAGAGCCAGCCCGGAGTCGACAAGCCTCCGCCGCCGTCTGATCCGTCGGCGTTCGGCGACCAGGTGGTGAAGGAACTGCAGCCGCGCAGCGGCGTGAGCAATCCGTATGTGGTCATCGTGAAGACGGCGCCCGGGCTGTTGGGGCAGGAACCCGCCGATCTGGTCATCCTGTGCGGCTCACCGAGGTATGCGAGCTGCCGCTTGCCCGCGCAGCTGGTCAGCCGGGTGAGCAGCGAGCAGGCCAGCCAGAACGACAAGGTGCTGATGTCGGTGCCGACAAGGCTGGCCCGCGCTGACGGGTCGGTGCCCGCGCTGGCGGTCGGGGCGCCGCTTGGCAGCTATTATCAGCTCTACTACCTGTTCCCGCTTGACCAGGAACAGCAGACCCTCCAACTGCTGCTGCGGACGCTGGCTGGCGTGGGGCTCGGCCTTGTGCTGCTGCTCGCGGCGATCGCGTCGCTTGTGACCAGGTGGGTGGTGATCCCGCTGCGGGAAGCGGCGCAGGCCGCGGAGCGGCTCACCGGGGGTCATCTGGAGGAGCGGATGCCCGTACACGGCACCGATGACCTCGCCCGGCTCGGCAACTCGTTCAACCACATGGCTCGCAGCCTCGCCGACAAGCTGGCTGAGCTGGAGGAGCTCTCCAAGGTCCAGCGGCAATTCGTCTCTGATGTCTCGCACGAGCTGCGCACCCCGCTGACCACGGTACGGATCGCGGCCGATGTGCTCTTCGAGGCCAAGAACCGCCTCGGCGAGGCCGAGGCGCGCTCGGCCGAACTGCTCCAGGGCCAGCTTGAGCGATTCGAGGCGCTGCTCATCGACCTGCTCGAAATCTCCAGGTACGACGCGAACGCGGCGACCCTGGAGACAGAACACCTGGACATCAGAGACCTCGTCATGCGCGCGGTGGCTGACGCGCAGCAGATTGCCGAACGGCGCGGCTGCGGGGTGGACCTGCGGCTGCCCGCGGAGCCGTGCATCGCTGACGTCGACCGCCGCCGTGTCGAGCGGGTCCTGCGCAACCTGATCGTCAACGCGGTCGAGCATGGTGAGGGCAAGGACGTGCTAGTCTCCGCGGCCGGCGACCTGTTCGCGGTGGCGATCGCCGTGCGCGACCACGGCGTGGGTCTGAAGCCCGGTGAAGAGACCATGGTGTTCGACCGGTTTTGGCGCGCAGATCCGGCGCGGGCGCGCACGAGCGGCGGCACCGGGCTGGGGCTGGCGATCGCACTCGAGGACGCCCGGCTGCACGGCGGCTGGCTGCAGGCATGGGGAGCGCCGGGAAAGGGCTCGGTGTTCCGGCTCACCCTGCCACGATGCGCGGGCGAGGAGCTCCAGGGCTCGCCGCTGCCACTTGTTCCGCCGTTCGTTCGTAGGCAGGTGAGCACCGGTGGGTAAGGCCGCGCCGGATCGGGGTCCGCGGGTGCTGACCGCGCTGGCCTGCGTAGTCGTGTCGCTCGTGACCGCCTGCGCCATTGTCCCCGACGACGGCCGCCGGGTCACCTCGGCGAGGATCGCGCGAAACGGCAACGAGCAGAGCGCGCTTGTTCAGCTGATCCCGCCCGAGCCGCAGCGCGGCTGGAGCCCGGGCCTGATCGTCAGCGGTTTCCTGCTGGCGAGCGGCAGCTTCGCGGGCAACCACGCGATCGCACGTGAGTACCTCACGCCCTCGGCGGCGAGGTCATGGCGGCCGGGCTCCGCGGTGGCCGAGTTCGCGGACACGCCGACCGCGACGACAAGCACGGTGCGGCAGAATTCGGTGACCTTCCAGGTCAATGGGCGGTTTCTCGGCACGATTAGCGAGGACGGCCAGTACCAGGCGGCTGAGCAGGGCGCGAGCCGGCGTGGCTGGGGGTTCACCGTCGTCAGGGTGCGGGGGCAATGGCGCATCGCGAACCCACCGGAGGAGCTGCTGCTCTCCCGCAGGGACGTGGACCGGACGTTTCGGTCGCGGGACCTGTACTTCTTCGACCCGTCTATGTCGGTGCTCGTGCCCGACCCGGTCCATGTGCCTGCCGAGGTGACCTCGGCCGACCTGGTCACTCACCTCGTCCAAGCGCTGCGGCAGGGACCGCAGGGATGGCTAGAGGTGGGCACGAGGACCGCCTTTCCGCCCGGAACCCGGGTTCTTGGCACCTCCGTGGACGGCAGCACCGCCATCGTCAACCTGGGTGGCCGCGCGGCCGTGGCGGGCAGCCAGCAACGCGATCAAATGGCCACGCAACTGCTGCAGACGCTGGCCAGTTCGTCCGCCTTCCCCGCGCCGGACGTCCCGTCGATCCAGTCGGTGGTCTTCGAGATCAACGGCAGGCCGGTACACGTGTCGTGCGCGACGGGGCGGCCGCCGACGTTGCAGCTCACACCCGCGTGCTCGGGCCCGGTGCCGCCGTCCCCCGGGTCACGCGTCTACTACATCGATAGCAGGGGACGCGTGGCCACCCTGTTCGGCGCCCGCTTGGACTCGCCCGCGCCAGGGCCCGCGGGATCCGGCCGGCAGTTGTTCGACGAGATCGCGGTCTCACCGGACCAGATGAGCGTGGCGGGCGCATCGGGCGGGGTTTTGTACACCGGCAGCTTGACCCTGACCGGCTCGCTGGTCAGGCGGCTCACCGCCACCAGCCTGACCACGCTGTCCTGGGACAGCGCGGGTTGGCTTTGGGCCGCTGGGCGGCGTGGCGGCCGGGCGCGGGTATGGCGGCTCGGGCCGTCGTCCAACCCGGTCGAGGTGCGTCTCCCGTATGGGTTTGGCCCGGTCACAGCGATGCGGGTGGCGCCAGATGGCGTTCGGGTGGCGATGATCACCGGATCGGGCCCGAGGTCGCGGCTGTGGCTTGCCGCGATCGATCGGGGCGGCAAGCAGCTCGCCATCGGGCCGCAGGTGCCCATCGGCACCGACATATCCGGGTTTTCCGACCTGACCTGGTACGACACCGGGGACGTCATTGTTTTGACCCGGCCGTCATCCGGCGCGGTCCTCTACGAGGTCCCGGTCGACGGCGGTCAGTCCAGGCCGATCGCAACCGACGCGGGCACCGTCTCGATCACCGCGTCCAGTGGCGGAAAGCTGGTGGCGCTGCGCGACGATGGCACGCTGATACAGCTGCCGAATCCCAGCGGGTCGATCTGGAAGCCCCCGGGCGCGCGCGGGCGGTCGCCGGTCTACCCAGGCTGACGAAGATGAATGTTTTCACTCTGTGTGATTGATCACGGCTGAATTACTCCTGACATTCGGGCCCTGGCGAGCTAGCGTTCGTGACATGGCACCCGCCCGGGTCCGTGGTTGCGTCGGGCAGATCGTTGCCCGGCAAGCCGATGCCAGCCGCAGGCCAAGCGGCCCACGTAAGGCGACTTCTCGTCGACCGATCACGGTGCGGCTTAGAGGTAAGTCCTGCCCCGCCGGTGGATCAGACGTCCGCCGGGCCGGGAGAAGGGCACTAGTGGCAACAGGACAGCCGCGAGGCCCTCAGCAGGCGGATGTGGGGACGAAGACCAGGTCGGCCGGGCGGGTGCCACCTTTCCGTGGTCAGGCGTAAGGGGTCTCCCAAGTGGACATCGTCTTTAAGGGCCGCCACACCGGTGTGCCGGAGCGGTTTCGTCAGCAGGCGGCCGTCAAGCTCGCCAAGATAGCGAAGCTGGACCAGAAGCTAATCCGCGTGGACGTGGAGATATCCAAGGAACGCAACCCTCGGCAGGCGGACCGCAGTGAGCGCGTCGAGCTCACCATCCGCCATCGCGGCCCCGCGATCCGTGCAGAGGCCGCGGCTGATGACCGCTACGCGGCTCTCGACCTCGCTCTCGGCAAACTCGAGTCGCGCTTGCGCCGGGCCAACGACCGGCGCAATGCCCGCAAGTGCGACCACGCGTCCGTGCGGCTCATGACGCCCGACGCGTCCGCCCTTGCCGAGCTGTCCCGGCCGAACGGGTCCGTGCCCGCCGAGCCCCCCAGGGAAGAGATCGCTAGCCCGGCGGGTAGTGTCGAGACAGCAGATCCAGTTGTGCCAATCGAGATGGAAGGTGACGGTCCGCTCGTTGTGCGGGAGAAGTACCACAACGCGGCGCCAATGACGCTTGAACAAGCGCTGTTCGAGATGGAACTGGTTGGCCACGACTTCTTCTTGTTCCGTGACGGCGACTGTGGCCATCCAAGCGTGGTTTACCGGCGGCGGGGTTACGACTACGGCGTCATCCGCCTCACTGAGGGCTGAGCAGGCCCTGAAGTGAGCCGGGTCGCCTGCCGCTTGCGCGTACGGATCGGCTCCGCCAGAGTCTGATCACAAGCAGACCGGTGACGGGCGGGCGCCGGTGAAGACAGCTGGAGGAACGGTGAGCGCAGACGCGCGTCGGCGGTACGCGGAGCCGATCCGCGTGCTGATTGTGGATGACCACGCGCTGTTCCGACGCGGGCTCGAGATGGTCCTCAAAGACGAGAACGACATCGAGGTCGTCGGGGAGGCTTGCGATGGCGCCGAGGCCGTCGCAAGGGCGGCCCAGTCGTTGCCGGATGTTGTGCTCATGGACATCCGGATGCCGCGCAGGAGCGGTATCGAAGCCTGCCGGGCGGTGAAGTCGGCCGGGCCGAGCGCGAAAATCGTCATGCTGACGATCAGCGACGAAGAGGGGGACCTCTTCGAGGCGATCAAGGCTGGCGCCAGCGGTTATCTGCTCAAAGACATCCCGCTGGACGAGGTCGCCGAGTCGGTCCGAGCGGTCCACGGCGGCCAGTCGCTCATCAATCCGTCGATGGCCGCCAAGCTCATCACCGAGTTCGCGACGCTCGCCAGGCGAGAAGGCGAGGAGCGGCCCGAGGAGCTTCCGGTGCCGAAGCTGACCGACCGCGAAATGGAGGTGCTCAAGCTCGTCGCCAAGGGCGCGAGCAACCGCGACATCGCCAGGGAGCTGTTCATCTCCGAGAACACCGTCAAGAACCACGTCAGAAACATCCTGGAGAAGTTGCAGATCCACTCCAGGATGGAGGCGGTCATGGTCGCGGTGCGGGAGAAGCTGATCGAACTCAGCTGAGAGCGTCAGCTTGCGGAACGGGCGACAGCCACGCGCAGCCGTTCGGCATGATCTGTAGGGTTTACCAGCTCAATGCGCACGTCGCTGCAACCGACCCACTCGGCAGCCTCGCGTAGGGCCTGCGCCATGGCCGGTATCGCGGCGGCCTTGTCGACCGAGACGGAGCGGGCGACCAGCGTATTGCCACTGCGGGCGGGGTCCACCCGGCCGACGAGGCGGCCGCCGGCCAGCAGCGGCATCGCGAAGTAGCCGTGCACGCGCTTTGCCCTCGGCACGTAGGCCTCGAGGCTGTGATCGAACCCGAATATCCGCTGCGTCCGCTTGCGATCCCAGAGCAGCGAATCGAACGGTGACAGCAGCGTGATCCGGTGCCGGCCGCGCGGCGGCTCGGCCAGCGCCGCCGGATCGGCCCAGGCGGGCCGGCCGCCGGCCGTGACGGGTGTCAGGCCGGCGGCTTGTGCGGCCAGCTCGGCCATCGCGCTGTGGCCGTCCGAGTTCTTGGCGAAGTTGCGCAGCCGGTGGTAGTCGATGAGGTCGGCGCGGGTCACGACGCCGAGAGCGCGCGCCGCGATCGCGGCAAGGTGGCTCACGCACTGCTCGTCGGAGGGCTCACTTCGCAGCAGCTCGGCCGGAATGACCCGCTCGGGCAGGTCGTACACGCGCCGCCAGCCGACCCGCCTGACGCACACGACATCCCCGATGTCGAGCAGCCACTCGACCGCGATCTTGACCTCGGACCAGTCCCACCATGGCCCGCCGGCCTTGGCGCCACCGAGTTGCGTGGCGGTCAGCGGGCCGTCTGCCCGCAACCGCGCGAGCACCTCCTTGCACGCGCGCTCGGGGACCTCGTGCCATCGAAGGCCCCGCGCACGAAACGACCGCCTGCGGAAGGCGTAGTACGGCCACTCCTCGATGGGGAGCAGGCACGCCGCGTGCGACCAGTACTCAAAGGCCGACGGGCGGCCGGGACTCCAGTAAGCCCGTTCGACCTGGTCGCGCCCGACCGGGCCGAGCCGTGCGTAGGCGACAAGCTCGTGCGACCGCGCAAGCACGCTGATCGTGTCCAGTTGCACCGCGCCGATCCGGCGGATCATGCCGGGGACGCCGCCGCGTCGGCCCGCCGCGCCGAGAAAGCCCTGGGCGCGCAGGGTGATCCGGCGCACGTCATCCGGCGACAGCGTTTGCACCCGCTGATCGTAGCCAGCGGGTCTGACATTCCGGCAGGTCTAGTACCAGTCGTCGAATATCCCGCAGCCGAGCGCGAGGATGCCCCCCGCGGCCACGAGCCCGGCGCCGGCCCAGAACAGCCACCACGTCGGGCCGAGCACCAGCCCGAGTCCTCCCGCGACGAAGCCCACCGTGATGATGGAGACTGCTACCCAGGAGATCGGCCTGCCATGTCGAAGTGCCGGGGCCGCCGCAGCCAGGGTGAGCTGAGCCTCTCCCGGCACAGGCACGACATCTGATGGCGCTTGGTCGGCCATGCCGCAACTCCCTCTCGTGCTGGTCGTGTCAACCATTGTGGCGGTGCGCGGCCAGCGAGTCGGCAGCCACCCCCCAATTGAACGCACCGGTTGTGACGGCACCGGTGCGAGCGCGCCGTCAGTGAGGGCACCGTTTGCCGCGAGGGTCGCCTACGATGACTTCGAGTGCCGTGGTATGCGCGCGCCGACAGGCGCGCGTTGCCAAACGAGGGCCAGACAACCCGCAAGGAGCGCGACGAGAAGTGCCAGCCATCATCGATAGGGTCCTGCGCGCAGGCGAGGGCAAGATCCTGCGCAAGCTGAGGCGGGTCGCCGACCAGACCAACTCGATTGAAGAAGACTTCGTCGCGCTGAGCGACGCCGAACTTCGCGCGCTCACCGACCAGTACAGGCAGCGCTACGCCGACGGAGAATCTCTCGACGACCTCCTGCCGGAGGCGTTCGCCACGGTGCGGGAGGCGGCTCGGCGCACGCTCGGCCAGCGGCATTTCGACGTGCAGCTGATGGGTGGCGCGGCGATGCACCTCGGCAACATCGCCGAGATGAAGACCGGCGAGGGCAAGACCCTCGTCGCGACGCTGCCCTCCTACCTCAACGCCCTCGCTGGCGGAGGCGTGCATGTGGTTACGGTCAACGACTACCTGGCCAAGCGCGACGCGGAGTGGATGGGGCGCATCCACCGGTTTCTCGGCCTGGAGGTCGGCGTCATCCTCGCTCAGATGCCCCCAGATGAGCGGCGTAAGGCGTATGCGGCGGACATCACCTACGGCACGAACAACGAGTTCGGCTTCGACTATCTGCGTGACAACATGGCAGCTCAGCTCGACGAATGCGTCCAGCGCGGGCATAACTACGCGATTGTGGACGAGGTCGACTCGATCCTCGTCGACGAGGCGCGGACGCCGCTGATCATCAGCGGCCCTGTCGAGCAGAGCGCCCGCTGGTACACCGAGTTCGCCAAGATCGCTCCGCGGCTTCGCCGCGGCGAGGACGGCGCCGGTGACTACGAGGTCGACGAGAAAAAGCGCACGGTCGGCATTCTCGAGTCCGGTGTGGAAAAGGTCGAGGACTGGCTCGGCATCGACAACCTGTACGACCCGGTGAACACACCTCTGGTCGGCTACCTCAACAACGCGCTCAAGGCGAAGGAGCTGTACAAGCGCGACAAAGACTACGTCGTGATGAACGGCGAGATCCTCATCGTTGACGAGTTCACCGGCCGGATGCTGCACGGCCGCCGTTACAACGAGGGCATGCACCAGGCGATTGAGGCCAAGGAAGGCGTGTCGATCAAGGAAGAGAACCAGACCCTCGCGACGATCACGCTGCAGAACTACTTCCGCATGTACGACAAGCTGGCCGGAATGACAGGCACGGCGATGACCGAGGCCAACGAGTTCCACCAGATCTATAAGCTTGGCGTCATCCCCATCCCGACCAACATGCCGATGATCCGCGAAGACTTGAGCGACGTCATCTACCGGACCGCCCACGCCAAGTTCACGGCGTGCGTGCACGACATCGCTGAGCGCCATTCGTGCGGTCAGCCCATGTTGGTCGGCACGACGAGCGTGGCCAAGTCCGAGATCCTCTCCCAAATGCTCAAGCGCCAGGGGATCAGGCACGAGGTGCTGAACGCCAAGCAGCACGAGCGTGAGGCGGCGATCGTCGCCCAGGCGGGCAGGCTCGGCGCGGTCACTGTGGCCACCAACATGGCGGGCCGCGGCACCGACATCATGCTCGGCGGCAACCCCGAGTTCATGGCCGACATCGAACTCCACCAACGTGGCCTGTCGCCGCTGGAAACGCCCGAGGACTACGAGGCCGCGTGGCCGGAGGCGCTGGACAAGGCCCGCCGCGCGGTCGCGGAAGAGCATGAGCAGGTTGTGGCCGTGGGCGGGCTGTATGTGCTCGGTACCGAGCGGCACGAGTCTCGGCGGATCGACAACCAGCTCCGCGGGCGTTCGGGTCGGCAGGGCGACCCAGGGGAGTCCCGGTTCTATCTGTCCCTCGAGGACGACCTGATGCGGATGTTCAACTCCGCCAGGGTGGAGTCGATCATGTCGACCCTCAAGATTGCCGAGGACGTGCCGATCGAGTCGAAGATCGTCACAAATGCGATCAGGTCGGCCCAGCACCAGGTGGAGCAGCAGAACTTCGAGATCCGCAAGGAAGTGCTCAAGTACGACGAGGTGCTCAACAGGCAGCGCAAGGTCATCTACGCCGAGCGGCGTAGGGTGCTCGAGGGCGCCGACGTGCACGACCAGATCCGCACGATGATCGATGAAGTGGTCGAAGGCTATGTCGCCGGGGCTACCAGCGAGGGATTCCCTGAAGAGTGGGACCTGGACAAGCTCTGGCAGGCGTTCCGCCAGCTTTATCCGGTGGGAGTCACCGAGGGCGAGCTGATCGAGGAGGCGGGCGGCGAGCGGGCCGGCCTGTCGCGTGAGTTCATCTCCGAGCAGATCAAGCGAGACGCCGAGGCTGCCTACGACAGGCGCGAGGAGGAGCTCACCCCGGAGGTGCTGCGCGACCTCGAACGGCGGGTGGTGCTCGCGGTGCTCGACCGCAAGTGGCAGGACCACCTGTACGAGATGGACTACCTCCAGGAAGGCATTGGCCTGCGCGCTTACTCACAGCGCGACCCGCTGATCGAATTCCAGCGGGAGGGGTTCGAGATGTTCAACGCGATGCTGGACGCGATCCGCGAGGAGTCTGTCGGCTACCTGTTCAATCTCAAGGTCGACGTGCAGGACAACCCCATCGTCGAGGAAACGCCGGTCGACGCGGTCGACGAGGCCGAGGTGGCGCCTGGTGCGCGTCCGCGGGGCGCAGGCCGTGGTCGCGCGGTCCCGGCCGGCGCGCCAGCGGCAGGCGGCGGCAGGGCAGGCGGTGGCAGGGCAGGCAGGGGAGCGGCCGGCGGTGGCGCGACCGGCGGTGGCGCGGCAGGCAGTGGCGCGGCCGGCGGGGGAGCGGTAGGCAGTGGCGCGGGCCTTCCTCCTGGGCTTGCCAAGCCCAAGCGCCCAGCCAGGCTGGAGTACTCGGCGCCGACCATCGATGGCGCCGCCGACGGCGTTGAGCGCCGCGTCGACTCCGCCAGTGGCGGCGGTGAGTTCGGCAGAGTCGGCAGGAACGAGCCATGTCCATGCGGCTCTGGCCGCAAGTACAAACGGTGCCATGGCGACCCACGCACCCGGGCGAGCCTCACCTGACGCGTTTGCTCATCCGCCCACGCCCGCTGGGCCGCCCACCTCCGCTCGGCCGCCCACGCCCGCTCAGCCAGCCAGACAGATCATGCGGCCTCGATGGCCGTACATCGCCAGGCGGTGCCTTCGGCGATGGCGGGGTCGCGCTCAAGCCGGACGGCGAGTGCGCGTACCCGCGGCCCGAAGCGCACCACCACGGCCATCTCGACGACCCCTGACGACGGCGCGCTCGCGACGATGCGCCGTATCTGCGGTCCTGGGCGCCCGGCCTGCGGTCCCGTGCGCCCCGCGAGCAGCGGGCCAAGGCGGCGAATGTGGGTTCTGGCGCGCTCGGTCGTCCATCGAGAAAGCTGTCTGGATGGCCGCGAGCCAGCCAGGGTTTCCGCAAGGATCTGCGCGAACTGGCTCGGCCACGCCACGCCGCCGAGGCCCGGCTCGCGGCCATCGGCGGGTGCGTGATCAGATCCCCGCCCGCCCCCAGGCGGTGTGCGCACGCCCCGTGAGCGTGTCGCGTCTGATCCGCCGCCGCGGCTTGATCCGCCACCGAGCGGTGGCCCGCCGCTGAGCGCTGGCCCGCTGCCTGGAGGTGGCCCGCCGCTGAGCGCTGGCCCGCTGCCTGGAGGTGGCCCGCCGCTGAGCGCTGGCCCGCCGCTGCGGCCCGACCCGCCGTCATCGGCTGTGCCGACGTCGTCGTACGGCGGCGCCGGGTCGGGTACGACGCACACCGTGGCGCGTAACTGTGTCGGGTACTCGCGCGGCGACGACGACGATAACATCAGGTCTCCTAGACAACCGGCCCTAACTGGCATCTTCGTTCTAGCGCACAACGGTGACATTTTGACCGGCTCGCCATGGGCAAGACAACGAGCAGGATGCGCGCGCGAGGCCCAAAGGGCACCGGAGGGATCGTGGTGGGCGACACGCTGATCGTGGCTGGGCGGATCGTTCCCGCGACAGACGGGCAGGTGCTGGCACCCGGTTATGTGCGGATCAGCCGCGGCGTCGTCACAGCGGTGGGGCAGGGCCGCCCCGCCGAAGCCGCCGACTTTGACCTGCGCGGCGGTGTGCTAGTGCCCGGTTTCGTCGACCTGCAGGTAAACGGCTATTTCGGCGTGGACCTCGCGGGGGTAGACGCCACAGGATGGGCCAGCGTGGTGCGGCGGCTGCCGGAGACTGGAACGACCGCATTCCTGCCCACGTTCATCACCAGCCCGGTACACAAGCTCGCCGCCGCCATGCGGACTATGAGGGAGTTCGTCGCAGGGCTTCCGCCCGGTGCCCGGGTGCTCGGCGCGCACATCGAGGGACCGTTCATCTCGTTGCGCCGTCGCGGCGCACACGACCCCGGATGGATCATCGAGCCGGAGCCGGAGGCGGTAGAGGAGCTGCTGAACGCCGGCGGTGACGTCCTCCGCGTCGTCACGCTAGCCCCAGAACGGCCCGGTGCGATCGCCGCAATCAGGCGCCTGACTGACGCAGGCGTGCTGGTCAGCGTGGGCCATAGCGACGCGACGGCAGGTCAGGTGGCAGCGGCGGGTGACGCAGGTGCCCGAATGGTGACCCACCTGTTCAACGGGCAGGCCGGACTGCATCATCGCGAACCAGGCGTCGTCGGTCAGGCGCTCGCCGACCACCGGTTCACCAGCGGGCTCATAACCGACCTGCACCACGTGGCGGCGTCGGTATGCGTCGTCGCCTTTGCCGCGGCGCCCGGCCGGATCGCGATCGTCACCGATGCCGCGGCCTGCGCAGGCATGCCCCCAGGCCGGTACCAGCTCGGTGGCAGGCCGATCGAACTGCCGCCGGGCGAGGGCGTGCCGCCGGTCCGTGCCGACGGCACCATGGCCGGGTCCAGCCTGCGGATGGATCTCGGCGTAGCCAACATGGTCGGCGCCGGTGTGGATCTTGTCACGGCGGTCACGGCGGCCACGCGAGTGCCTGCCGACCTCATCGGGCGGCCAGATCTCGGTCGGCTCACCCCGGGTGCCGCAGCCGATCTTGTCTGGCTCGGCGAGGACCTGCGGACCCGCGCCACCTGGATCGGCGGGAATATCGCCCACTCAGACGGCGGACTCGGCGGAGCGGCCGAGCCCGCAGCCCGCCCTCACGACTCCTGCGCGCCGATCACGTCCGCGTGAACGCTGCTGGGTTACTGCGGCGCGGAGGCGACGGGGCCACCCGGGCCAGTCTCGCGTCTTGGACCTTCGTGATGGGTGGTCCGGAGCCGGTCCGTTTCATGATCCGGGTAACTTCTGCAAAAGTTACCCGGATCATGAAACAAGTACCTTCGGTGGTGCCCCGAGCTGTCCGGGTCCGGCGGGATTGGCGCAGATCGCCAAACTCCCTCTCTACCCTGGGCGCTGGTTGGCCTAACGGGCAGGTCGCGGGCCGGCCATAGACTGCCTGCCGTGGCACACGTCATCACCCAGATGCGCGCGGAGATCGAACAGCAACCGCAGGCGCTGCGAGTCACGCTCGATGCGTTGTTCCCGCGTGCCGCGGACGTCGCGGCGGCCGCCGAGCGCACCCGGCACGTGTTGTTCATCGCGCGCGGGACTTCAGACAACGCCGCCGTCTACGGAAGCTATCTCCTCCAGGTGCATGCGGGTCGGCTCGCCACGCTGGCGTCGCCGTCGATTGCCACCGTCTACCGGGCGCGGCTTGACCTGTCCGGAGTGCTCGCCGTGGCGCTGTCGCAGTCGGGGCAGACCGAGGAGATCGTCGACACGCTGATGTGGGCACGCGACTGCGGAGCGCGGACCATCGCGATCACCAACCGTGGCGGCTCGCCACTATCCGAAGCCGCCGATGTCGCGTTGATCACGCGAGCCGGTACGGAGCGCGCCGTTCCTGCGACCAAGACGTTCACCACGCAATTGGCCGCGCTGGCTGTGCTTGGCATCGGCCTCGGCGCCAACGTCGACGCAGGTCAGCTTCGCGCTGTGCCTGATGAGATCGAGCGCCTGCTCGCGGCGCCGATGGATCTCGATCCGGTGGTCGCGGAACTCGCGACGGTCGTCGGCGCGGTGGTCTCCGGCCGGGGTTTCGCCTACTCAGCCGCGCTCGAACTCGCCCTCAAGCTCAAAGAGACGTGCTACCTGCACGCGATGGGACTCTCCTACGCGGACCTGCTGCACGGCCCGATCGCGGTTGTGGGTGCCGCCACGCCTGCGATCATCGTGGCAGCAGGCAGCGGGCCCACGCTCGATCCGTCAATCGCCCTCGCCCGCCGCGTCACCCGGTCGGGTGCGCGAGCCTACGGCGTCGGTGGCGGCGACCCACTAGCTCGGGCCTGCAGCCGGGCCTTGCCCGGCCCGCGCCTGCCTGAGTGGCTCGCGCCGATCGGGCTGATCGTGCCCGGCCAGTTGGTCGCCGAGGCGCTCGCACGCAAGCTCGGTATCGACCCGGACAACCCCCGCGGTCTCACCAAAGTGACACAGACGGTCTGACGGTCGGCGTCTTTGTACTCGGCAGCGTTGTTGGACCGGACATTTCGGGCGGCAGAAACAGCACCCTGGAGTACAAGGCGGCGGAAACAGCACCCTCGAGTACGAGGATGAACGGGCCCCGGCGGTCAGGCGGCGTCGCGGGTGGGGATTGCCTGTTCGAGCTGGGCGCGGAGCTGCCCGATCAGGTAGGCGTCGAGCGTGGTGCTCTGACGTGAGCCTTTCACCCGCGCCGAGGCGTACAGCCGCGCGCCGTCGCTGTAGAAAATGCTCCACCCGGTGAAATCGGCGGCGAGTTCCCGCAGGTCGCCCGTGGTGTCCACGACAGGGTGCCCGTTGCGCAGGCACGCGTCTCTAATTCGCGGCCAGTGCAGCCCGCACGCGTCAAAGATGGGCGGGTCGTTGCTGTGATCAATGCCGTCCGCTTCGAGCCGCGACCGGGGGATGATGATCCGGACCTTCGCGACAGAACGGCACCCGCGCGTGTCGCAGGTCGCATTCGCCGGGGGGACGGCGGCCTGATAAGGGTTACCAAGGGGGGTGGACACGCTTGCGATGGTCTCGCACCCGGCTCAAGGAATTCTCGTGCGCGGATGCAGTGAGCGAGGCGCCGACCGGAAACCCGTCGCAGCGTCCGGGCGGCCGGTAACGTCGTACGGGTTATGAGGCCCAGTCAACGGCGGCCCAGTCAATGGCTTGGTCTACGCGCCGGTCAGCGGCTTGGTCTACGCGCCGGTCAGCGGCTTGGTCTACGCGCCGGTCAGCGGCTCACACGCCTCGGCGCCCTCGGCGCCTGCCTGGTGCTTCTCGCCGCCTGTGGCATTTCGGGCCAGGTGGCGCAAGTGCATGGCCGCCATGGCCGCGTCCTGTCGGCCGCAGCGCTGCGGCCCGTGATCGGTCCCCGCGTCGCAGCGATCGTAGCCAGGATGAGCCTGCCGCGAAAGGTCGGTCAGCTCTTCGTGGCAGCGGTGCCGGGGATCCAGGCGAGCCAAGGCGGCGCAGAGCTTGTGCGCAGGTACCACCTCGGCGGTGTCATCTACTTCCAGAACAACCTACATAACGCGGACCAGGTCGCGACGCTATCCAACGGGCTGCAGCACGCCGCCATGGCGGGCAAGCCTGCCGTTCCGCTCACCGTTGGAACCGATCAGGAGGGCGGCACGGTCTCGCGGCTGGCCGGGATCGTCACATCCATGCCAAGCGAGATGGCGGCGGGCGCGACAAGGGATCCCGCGCTGGTGCGGGACGCGGAGGCCGCCACCGGCAGGCAGTTGCGCGCGCTCGGCATCAACCTGGACTACGCGCCGGTGGCCGACGTCAACGTTGACCCCGCCAACCCGGTGATCGGCACCCGCTCCTTCGGCGCCAATGCGGCGCTTGTTTCGCAGATGACGCTGGCCGCCGTCACCGGATTGCACGCGGCCGGCGTGGCCGCAGCCGCGAAGCACTTTCCAGGGCACGGTGACACCGACGTCGACAGCCACACCGGCCTGCCCGTGATTCGCCACACGATGCGGCAGTGGCGGCGGATCGACGAACCGCCGTTCCAGGCGGCCATCCGCGGCGGCGTGGACATGATCATGTCGGCGCACATCGTCGTGCCTGCGCTGGAGCGCTCGAGAGATCCTGCCACGCTGTCCCACGCGGTCATCACCGGCCTGCTGCGGGGCAAGCTTGGCTACCGCGGCGTGGTTACCACGGACGCCCTGCAGATGGCCGGTATCCAGCAGGGATACGGCGACGCGCGGGCGGCCGTGCGCGCGATCAAGGCGGGCTGCGACGAGCTCCTCCTGCCGCCGAGCTTGGCGACGGCCTACGGCGCCGTGCTCGCTGCCGTGCGAACCGGCCAGCTTCGGTTGACGCGGCTTGACCAGGCCGTGACCCGGATCCTCACCCTCAAGGCCGAACGTGGCCTGTTCTCGCACCCCTACGTCGACGTCGGCGCGGCGTGGCGCGGCGTAGACACCGTCGCGGCCGCGGCGGTCGCGCGGCGCCTGGCGGACCGTTCTGTGACCGTGGTGAAGAACGCGGGACGCGTGCTGCCCGTGCCTCGCGGCGCATCTGTCTACGTAGCGGGCGCCGATGCGGGCCAGCTCGCCGCAGCGCTTGAGCGGGCCGGCCTGCGGCCGGTCACCTCGGCCGGGGCCGCGCGCGTCATTGTCGTCGCGACCAACAGCGCGACGGATGACCCTGCTGAGCACGCGCTCATCGACCAACTGCTCGCCGTGGCTCGCCCGGTCGTCCTCATCGCTACCGGCAAGCCATACGACCTGGGCCTTTTCACTGGCGCTTCGGCTGAGGTCGCGACCTACTGCGACGCGGCGGTCTGCATACGCGCGGCGGCGGGCGTTTTGACCGGTGCGATCCGCCCGCACGGCAAGCTTCCCGTCACTGTTCCCGCGGCGGGTGGGCGCGGGTATCCGTTCGGCGCGGGCCTCGCCGGTCTCGCGCCTCATTAGGATCGCTACCGTGTCCGCGATCCCGGGCGCCACGGCCAAGCCACGTGGGCTGATCACCGATTGGGGCGGCGTGCTGACCGCGCCGGTCGCCGCTTCTGTCGCGGCGTGGCTGAAGGCGGACGGCATCGATGCACTTGGCTACCGGTGCGTCATGACGCAGTGGGTGGGCGAGGCTTACGGCCCGGAGGGGCCAAAAAACCCCGTTCACGCGCTGGAGCGTGGGGAGATAACCCCGCAGCAGTTCGAGCGGCTGCTCGCGGCCCGCTTGATACGGACCGACGGGGACGCCGTGCCAGCTGATGGTTTGCTGAGGCGGATGTTCGCTGCGATGGTGCCGGTCGAGCCGATGTATGCGCTGCTGCGTTCCGTCCGCGGCGCGGGGATCCCAACCGGGCTGCTCTCCAACTCGTGGGGCAACGACTACCCGCGCGAGACTTTCCCCGACCTGTTCGACGCGGTGGTCATCTCGAGCGAGGTGGGCATGCGCAAGCCAGAAGAAGCCATCTTTCTGCACGCTTTGGCCCGGCTTGGCCTCACTCCCGAGCACTGCGTGTTCATCGACGATATCGAGGCCAATGTCACCGCCGCACGGGCGCTCGGCATGGTTGGGTTGCACCATCGCGAACCAGACGGCACAGCGGCAGCCGTTAAGGACCTGTTTGGGCTCACGTGATGACACAAAAGCCCTACCCGAGCGCGGCGAACGAGGGCCGGTCGGCCAACATGCGTGCCATCAGGCGCACAGGCACCAAACCAGAGGTGGCGCTGCGCAGTGAGCTGCACCGGCTCGGTTACCGGTACCGGAAAGATCATCGTCTTGACCTTGCCGACGGAGTTAGGGTTCGGCCTGACATCGTGTTCACCGCACGCAAGGTCGCTGTCTTCGTGGACGGCTGTTTCTGGCACGCGTGTCCGGACCATGGCCGCGAGCCCAGCGTGAACCAGTGGTACTGGGCGCCCAAGCTGCGCCGCACCGTGGAAAGGGACCGAGCCGCAGACACCGCGCTTGCTGCGGCGGGCTGGCGTGTCGTGCGGCTGTGGGAGCACCTTCCGCTCACCGACGCGACGGCGGCGGTGATTGCCGAGCTCGGCGAGCGCGGCCCACTGGCCTAGGTGCCCCGCCGCCTTGGGCGCCCGCTGGCTTGGGCGCCGCCTGCAACGCCGCGGATTTGCCCGCCTGCGGTCGCCGCGCCTGGCACACTCTGATCAACATGCGAGGGGTTGGCCCGGCGCGGGCCGCTCGATGACCGCATATCCGAGGAAGCAATGCGTATCTACCTGCCTTCCACGCTTTCCGCACTCGCCGCCGCGTTGCGCGCCGGTGAAGTCGCCGCCCCAGCCTGCGCTTTCACCGTCACGCCGACGTTGCGTGAGTGGTATGCGAGCGGTGATATGGAAGAGCTCGAATACGCGGCGATGACCGCGGCCGCCCGCGCCTCGCTGCGGTTGCTCGCCGCGGATCCGCGGGCGCCGCGGCGGCGGGTGGTGCTCGCTGCCGAAGTCGCGGAGGGTGCCACCACCCGCGGCGCCAGCCCCGACCGCGCGGCCGTCGTTGTCCAAACCGCCATCCCGCTGGAAAGAGTCATGTCCGCGCACGTCGATGGCGTTGAGGCGGTGACCGACGTCGAGGCGGCGGTTGCCGCGCTGCCCGCCGCTGACGCGGGCGACGACGACGCGCGGTTCACCGTCGGCGGCGCAGAAGGCCACGAGCTGCTCTGGTACGCAGGGTCCGAGCTCTCCTACCTGCTCGGCTAGGCGGCGGGGGCTACCGTTTCGGCTGGGCGGCGGGGGCTACCGCGGTCAGGCGGCCGGCGCGCCGTGCCATGTGCGCCAGAGCTGCGCATAGGTGCCGTCGGCCGCCACGAGATCTTCGTGCGAGCCGAGTTCGGAGATCCGGCCATCGAAGACCACCGCGACTCGGTCGGCGTCGCGGCCCGTGTGCAGCCGGTGCGCGATCGCCACGACCGTACGGCCGTCGAGGACCGCGGCGAGGTTGCGTTCGAGGTGCCGCGCGGCCCGCAGATCGATCAGCGATGTCGCCTCGTCCAGCACCAGCGTGTGTGGGTCGGCGAGCACCAGCCGGGCCAGCGCCACCTGCTGCGCCTGCGCGGGTGACAGCTCGACTTGGCCCGAACCGACCATGGTGTCCAGCCCGTCGGGAAGCTCCGCCACCCATTCCAGGGCGTCCACAGCGGCAAGCGCGGCGCGAATGCGCTCGTCACCCACCCCGGCCACGGCCAGCGCCACGTTGTCGCGCAGCGTGCCGAGAAACACATGGTGCTCCTGCGTGACAAGCGCGACATGACCGCGCAGCTCGCCAAGCGGCAGCTCGACCAGGGGCACGTGTCCCACGCTCACCGCGCCGGTCCGTGGCGGGTGGATGCCGGCGAGCAGTCGTCCGAGCGTCGACTTGCCCGCGCCGCTCGGCCCCACCATGGCCAGCCGCTCACCAGGCCGTAGATGCAGGTCGATCCCGTGCAGCACGTCCGTACCCGGCCCGTAGGCATACCTGACAGAGTCGGCCACCAGATGCTCACCTGCCGGGCTGCGGTCGCCCTCTGCGCGGTCGGCGGGAACCTGCGCCACGCCGAGCAGGCGGGCCAGCGACGCCCCACCAACCTGCAGCTCGTCCACCCAGGACAGCAGCCGGTCGAGCGGATCGATGAGCTGCTGCACGTACAGCGTCGCGGCCGTCATCTGTCCCACCGTGGCCCAGCCACGCATGGTGAACAGGCCACCGAGGCCGAGTGTCGCGGCGACAGGCAGCACGTAACCGAGCTCCACCAGCGGGAACCACACCATGCGCAGGCCAAGGGTGTAGCGCTCGGCCTTCCACGCGCGGCGGATGTCGGCGTCGGTGCGGGCTACCCTGCGAGCCTGCAGCCGGAGCGCCTCGATGGTTCGGGCGCCGGCGACCGTCTCCGCCAGGCCCTCCGTCAACTCCGCGTAGGCGGCGTTCTCCGCGAGGTACCCGTCCCGCGCCCGCGCGAGATACCAGCGAGTGGCCAGGTAGAGCAGCGGTGCCGCGGTCAGGCAGGGCAGAGCGAGCAGCGGCCCGTTGAGCAGCAGGGCAGCGACCGCGAACATGCAGGTGACGATCGCGATCAGGGTCTCGGGCACGGCCATGCGCACCGCGCGCGACATCGCGTCGACGTCGCGCGTCGTCCGGGTGAGCAGGTCGCCGCTGCCGGCCTGCTCCACCGTGGAAAGCGGCAGCCGCAGCACCTGCCGAACGAACTCCTCACGCAGCTCCGCCAGGATCTGCTCGCCAAGCCGGGTCGACGCGTAGACAGCGAACCGCAGGATCACGGCCTGCACCACGGTCAGACAGCCGATGACAAGCACCGTCAGGTTGGCATGCGCCAGCGTCAGGTCCCGGTCGCTGACGCCCTGTACGAGGCCGCCAAGCAGGCGCGGCGCGGCCAGGCCGGCAGTCGCGGCGAGCCCGTGCAGAGCCAGGGCCGCGGTCAACTGCCACGGATAGCGCACCATGAGCCGCCGGGCGTAACGGCGCACCTCCCGCCGCGAAGCGACAGGCAGGATCGGCCGTGCGTCGCTCACGTCAGACCTCCTTCCTTGTCACGGTCGCGGCATAGCGGGGATTGCGGGCAAGCAGGTCAGCGTGGCTGCCCTCGGCCACGGCCGTGCCGCCGTCGACGAACACCACATGGTCGGCACGGGCAAGCACGAGCGGGCTCGTGCTGACGATGACCGTTGTCCGGTCGGCGCGGGCGGGCACGAGCCGTGCCGCGATGGCGGCCTCGGTGTGCGCGTCCACTGCCGAGGTCGGTTCGACGAGAACCAGCACCGCGGGGTCGGCCGCGAGCGCACGGGCCAGCCTCAGCCGTTGCTGCTGTCCGCCGGAGAACTCCCGCCCAGCGTCGGCGATCCAGGCGCCCACGCCATCGGGAAGCGCCGCCACCACGTCGGTCGCGCACGCCGCATCAAGCGCCGCGGTGACGAGGGCACGGCCAGCCCCGCGAGGGTCGAGCTCGTCGCGAATCCGGCCTGCGAACAGCCGGTCAGCGTTGGTGCTGACGCCGATGGCGCCGCGCACCGTATCCAGCGGCAAGTCGGCGAGGGCCACACCGCCGTAGGTCGCGGGCCCGTCGCAGAACCGGCCGAGCCTGTCAGCGATGGCAGCCGAATCAGCGTCCGCGGTCGCGGCGATGGCGGTCGTCAGCCCAGGCCGCACGGTGACGCCTGACGCGCCATCGACCAGGACCCGCGGGCCCGGCGGCAGCGCGGCCGTGCCGGTGTCGCCGATATCGGGCGACAGATTCAAGAGCGCGGTAACCCGCCGCGCCGCGACGTGCGCCTTGGTGATCTTGTCTACGGCTTCTGTCAGGGTGCCGACGGGGCGGGCGAGGAAGACCGCATAGCCGTAGCAGGCGACGAGCTGGCCCGGCGTGATCGCCCCACCGATCGCCATCCGGGCGCTGATCCCGACGACCAGCGCGACGAGCAGGCCCGGAAGCAGAATCTCCGCCGCCGCGAGCATCGAGTCGATGGCGCCCACGCCGATCCCTGCCCGCATGACGCCGCGCGAGCCGGTGGTGTAACGCTCGGCGAACAACTCTTCGCCGCCGATGCCGCGCAACACCCGAAGGCCCGCGACGATGTCGGAGGCGCGGGTGGCGAGCTCCGCCTGCCGCTCCCTGTGTACCTGTTGCCTGCGGTGGAGCGGACGGATCAGTAGCGCCGCCGCGGTCGCCATGACCGGCACCGCCGCGACAGTGAGCCAGGCGATGTCCATCGCGCCGCCGATGTGCACCACGTCGGAGATGCCGATGCTGACCACCTCACCGGCGGCGAGCCGCTTCGGCAGCGTGGCGCCGAGTTGCGTCACCTTGGCGACGGTCGCCTCGACCGTGCGTAAGGCGGCGCGGATCCAGTTCAGCACGGAAAAGCGGTGCCGCAGCACCCCTGCCCCGGCCTGCAGCGCGCCAAGTCCGAGCAGCAGCGCCGTCCAGCGCGCAAGCGCGCCGCCATCCCGCGCGGTGACGCCTGCGTCGATCGCGTGGCCGATCACGGCAGGCATCAGCGCCTGCGCGACCATCCAGACGATGCCGGTGCAGGCGGCGGCGAGCAACCCGCGGGCCTGGATGCGCGCCACCCACCGCAGGTAGCGGGCAGCCGACGGCTGGTCGGGCATGGGTAGCTCAGACATGACGCCTCGTCGTCGTTGGCGCACGACCGCGTTAGCCGTTCAGCGCTGCCCTGGGGGACCCCCGGACCCCCCGGCGGGCCGTGGCCCGCTGTGGCTCGGCGCCGACCCCCTGCTTGCGCTTGTCGCGAGGCGCCGATGAGCACGCAGAACGGCGGTGCGGTGTGGCACCGGTTTGCCGTGCGGGGATCTCCGAGATCGTATCCGGGGCCGCCTGGCGTAGGCGAATGGTTTTCCGCCGCGTACGTTTGGCTGTAGCGGCTGTAGCGCCTGCATCGACAATGACGTCAAGTCCTGGAGCAACCTGTCATGGACGCTGTGACCAACGTGCCGCCGCCGGTCAACGAGCCGGTCAGGCAGTACGCGCCAGCAACCCCCGAGCGGGCAGCTGTTGAGCGGAAGATCAAAGAGCTTGCCGGCGAGCAGGCAGAGTTCACGATGACCATCGGCGGCAAGCGGCGGATGGGCGGCGGCGAACTGATCGACGTCGTTCAGCCGCACAACCACTCCCACGTGCTAGGCCGGATGGGTGAGGCCACCGACGAGGAGGTGGCTGCCGCCGTCGAGGCAGCGCGCGCGGCGGCACCCGCGTGGCAGGCGCTGTCGTTCGACGATCGCGCGGCGATCTTCCTCAAGGCCGCCGAACTGCTTTCCGGTCCGTGGCGCGCCACGATGAACGCGGCCACCATACTTGGCCAGTCCAAGTCCGTGTACCAGGCCGAGATCGACGCGGTGTGCGAGCTCATCGACTTCTGGCGGTTCAACGTCGCGTTCGCCCGCCACCTCCTGGCCGACCAGCCGGTCTCCGGTCCCGGCACCTGGAACCGCATGGACTACCGGCCCCTTGATGGTTTCGTGTTGGCCATCACGCCGTTCAACTTCACCTCGATCGCGGCCAACCTGCCGTCGGCGCCCGCGCTGCTCGGCAACACGGTGGTCTGGAAGCCGTCGCCGACCCAGCAGATGTCTGCCCAGGTCAGCTTGAGCGTGCTCGAGGCGGCTGGCCTGCCGCCTGGCGTGATCAACATGGTGACAGGCAGGGGAGAGGCCGTGTCGCGGGTCGCGCTGACCCATCCCGAGCTTGCCGGGATCCACTTCACCGGTTCGACGGCGACCTTCCAGCACCTGTGGTCGACGGTTGGCAACCGGATCGCGAGTTACCGCAGCTACCCCCGGATTGTCGGCGAGACAGGGGGAAAGGACTTCGTGGTCGCCCATCCGTCCGCGGACCCCGACGTGCTCGGCACAGCGCTGATCCGCGGCGCCTTCGAGTACCAGGGTCAGAAATGTTCGGCGGCTTCGCGCAGCTACATCCCGCGGTCGCTGTGGGACCGGGCTGGCGACGACTTCGTCGCCCTCGTGCAGTCGCTGACCATGGGTGACGTCGCCTCCGATCTGTCGTTGTTCATGGGGGCGGTCATCGACCCCCGCGCGTTCGCCAAGCACCGCGCCGCGTTGGAGCGGGCAGGCCAGCGGCCCTCTGTGCGCATGCTGACCGGCGGTTGCGACGACTCTGTCGGGTACTTCGTGATGCCCACGGTGCTTGAGTGCGAAGACCCGACAGACGAGGTGTTCACCACCGAGTACTTCGGGCCGATCCTGTCGGTGTATGTGTACCCGGACAGCGAGTACAGTTCGGTGCTTGCCCAGGCGGCCGAGGTGGCGCCCTACGCGCTCACCGGCTCGATCATCGCGACCGACCGTGCCGCGATCGCCAAGGCGACCCACGCGCTCCGGTTCGCCGCGGGCAACTTCTACATCAACGACAAGCCGACCGGCGCGATCGTCGGCCAGCAGCCATTCGGAGGCTCGCGGTCGAGCGGCACCAACGACAAGGCCGGCTCGGCGCTGAACTTGACGCGCTGGGTGAGCGCAAGGGCGATCAAGGAACTGTTCTCCCCGCCGGTCGACTACCGCTACCCCCACATGGGCTAGGCGCCACAGGGGTTCGGCGGCGCCCGCGGAGGCGTTCGCGCGGTGACGGGATTGTGGCGTACCGATTTGCCCGATGCCGTGCGCGCCTCGCACACGCGCGTGGGATAGTGCAACGCAGCGGCACAGGGTGTGCGGGCGCGCGCCCGCCGCCCCCTACGCAGCGGAGGTGCTCATTCACCGTCTGGTCTTGTGGAACATCGATCTCACGCTCGTCGATGTTGCGCAGATAACGCGGGAGGCGTACGCGGAAGCCTTCGAGAAGGTGACCGGCCGGCCGCTGGTGCGGCTGGCCCCGATGGCCGGCAAGTCCGACTCGGAGATTTTCTTCGAGTCGCTGGCCATGAACGCCGCCGACCAGGGTGACGCCGACACATCCGCCGGGTTGCTGTACCGGTTCACCGAGGCGCTCGCCGCGTCCTTTGCCGCGCGGCGGCGACTGTTGCCCGAGCGCGGGCGGCTGCTGCCCGGGGCGCGCCAGGCGGTGACGGCGGTGGCGGCGCTGCGAGGCGTGGCGCAGACCGTGCTGACCGGGACCATCAGGCCGAATGCGATCGAGAAGCTTCGCGCTTTCGGGCTCGAGGAGTTCATCGACTTCGAGGTGGGTGGCTACGGCAGCGAGGTATACCCGAAGGGGACCTTGTTGATGCTCGCCCGCAGCCGCGCCGCCGAGAAGTACGGTGTGTCGTTCGGCGAGCATTCATCTGTGTACATCGCGGACTCGACGCGTGATGTGGAGGCCGCCCGCATTGGCGGCGCGCGGGTCATCGCCGTCGCGAGCGGCCGCTCGACCACGACACAGCTGCGCGAGTCCGGCGCGGACCGCGTGCTTGCCGACCTGGCCAACACCTCGGCCGTGCTGCGGGCGATCGACCAGCTCACCACGGTGCCTGGCTCGCGGCCAGCGTGACGCGCCGGCGCACGGGCCAGCCTGACGCATCGGCGCACGGGGCAGCGGGAGCACGCCCGGTCCGGCGCCTGGCGCAGGACTAGTTCGAGACCTGGCGCAGGTGCGGCGGCAGTTGGGAGTAGGCGGCCACCTGTTGCGCCGGGGGAGCGGTCGCGTGCACTGGCGTGCCCCAGTCCGCGTAGGTCACCACTGCGGTGATCGGCCCGATGACCGGGGAAACAGCGGTGATGACGCAACGAAGCGGCAGCAGCCGACGGTCGAGCACGACCTGCCAGCTCGCTCGCTTGGTGCCGGGCCCAGCGAAGGTGACCACCGCATCGCGCGCTCCAGGGGTCGCATGCGGCAAGGCGGTGGCGAGCCGCACCGTGCCGGACATGTGCGCGGTCGCTGACGCGCCAGCGCCCTGCCAGTGCGGGCGCACGCGGTCGGTCGCGTACCTCAGCAGATTCCAGCTCGTTGCGCTCGCGTAGAGAACGTAGGCGGCCTCACGCGCCGCATAGGACGCGCGCCCGTTGGGCACGGCAGGCGTGATCTGCGCCCAGGTCTTGCCTGCCGGCATCAGGTCGGTCGGCGGGGCGATGAAGAGGTTCTGGCCGGGCAGGAAGATGAGCGGCGCGCGCACGTGTACGCCATTGACCCGGTCCGCGGTGGCGACCGCGTTCCCTGTGAGCGTGCCGTCCGGCGCCACCGAGATCGTTCCGGTCAAGGTCTGGCGTAGTGTGTTCGCCCGCGGCGTGCGAACATCGACCCGGATATGCAGGGTGCGCGCGGCGAACACCTTGCTGGAGACACGCACGGAGAGCTGACCGGAGGTCGCGGGTAAGGTAGGCAGCCCGCCTCGTTGGGCCGGCGTCGGCGAGCCGCTACGGAGCGGGCTCGGCGAGTTTCGGTGCGGGCTCGGCGAAGTCCTGTGCGGGCTTGGCAGCGCGCCCGTGTGGCCAGTGCTTGGCTTGCCGCTCGAAGGCGACGGCGAGGCGGTCTTGCCAGGCGACTGCCTCACGATCTGGCAGCCAACGAGCAACGCAGCGAGCGCGGCGACGCAGGCGAGGGCGGGCAGGATCGGTCGGCGCGGACGGGATGGTGGCACACTAGGGACGCCTGGCGGTAGCTCGCGCGGCCCGCGCCGGAAGTAGCCGACGAGGTCATCGGCTACGTCCGGCGCGTCTGGCTGGCGGCGGACCGTGCCGGTTCCTAGCATGCGCGCATCCTCACGCCGTGAACTCTTTGCCGCATCATGTACCGCAACATCACAAGCCTCTCACCGCATCATCTCTCATCATGACCGGTTCGCCTAGCGCGCCTGGCCGCCGCGGCGGCCGCGCCGCCGTTGCATGTCGTCCTATCAGGACCGATGCTGGGGCCTATGCCACATGACAACGAGGTCACGGCACCAGGGACGGCCGCTGCGGCGCGTGCCGGGCTCGTCACGGAGGGAACGCTGCTGTGGTCGCCTGACTCTACCGATATATCGCGCGCGCGGATCACGAAGTTCCTGGACTGGCTCGCGGGCCGTCGCGGCCGGGGCTTCGCTGACTATGCCGCGCTGTGGCAATGGTCGGTCGAGCATCCGGGCGAATTCTGGGAATCGGTCTGGGACTTCTTCGACGTGCCCGGTCGCCGCGGCGATGGTCCGGCGCTCGACGGCGGCCCGATGCCCGACGTCCGCTGGTTCGCCGGTTCGACCGTCAACTATGCGCGGGCCGCTTTGCGCTGGGCCCGGTCCGATCCGGACGCGACCGCTGTGATCTTCCGCTCGGAGGCCGGTCACCGCGCCACGTTGAGCTATCGGGAGCTGGTCGCGGAGGTGGCGCGCGTGCAGGCGGGCCTGCGTGAGATCGGAGTCACCCGTGGCGATCGAGTTGCAGGGTTCGTTCCGAACATCCCAGCGGCGCTCGTTGCGATGCTCGCGGTCACCGGTCTCGGCGCGATCTGGTCGTCGTGCTCGCCCGACTTTGGCGCGGCGAGCGTGGTCGACAGGTTCGCGCAGATCGAGCCGAGGGTGCTGATCGCGGTGGACGGGTACCGTTACGGCGGCAAGGACTACCCCCGCGGGGACGCCGTGGCGGAGATCGCGTCGGCGCTGCCCGGGCTGCGCGCGATCGTCGGTGTGGACTACCTGGGCGTCGGCCTTGGCCAGCTCGGCACCCGCACCATCGGCTGGGCTGAGCTTGGCACAAGCGCCGGCGACGGCTTGGCCGGCCCCGAGTTCGCCGACGTCCCGTTCGACCACCCGCTGTGGGTGCTCTACTCGTCGGGAACCACGGGGCTGCCTAAACCGATCATGCACGGCCATGGCGGCGTGCTGCTCGAGCATCTGAAGACCCTCGCCTTTCATCAGGATCTCGGCCAGGGTGATGTGTTCTTCTGGTTCACCACCACCGGCTGGATGATGTGGAACTACCTCGCCGGAGGGTTGCTTGTCGGCGCGACCGTGCTGCTCTACGACGGCAGTGCCACCCATCCTGAGATCGATGTGCTCTGGCGTGTGGCGGCGCAGACCGGCGTCACCTACTTCGGCGTCGGCGCACCGTTCCTGCTCGCGTGCGCCAAGGCCGGGGCTCGGCCGGGCAGCGAGGTCGACCTTTCCGCCCTGCGCGGGGTCGGCTCCACCGGATCTCCGCTGCCGCCCGAAGGGTTCCAGTGGGTGTATGACCAGGTGAAGCGGAACGTGCTTGTTGGGTCGTTTTCTGGAGGAACCGATCTGTGCACCGGGTTCGTCGGGCCCTGCCCGTTGCTGCCCGTCCGCGCGGGTGTTCTGTCCTGCCGCTGCCTGGGCGCGAAAGTCGAATCCTACGACGCCCGCGGCAACGCGCTCACCGGCGAAGTCGGCGAGCTGGTGATTACAGCGCCCATGCCTTCCATGCCGGTCGGTTTCTGGAATGATCCGGGCGGCGCCCGCTACCGGGAGAGCTATTTCTCCACCTATCCCGGCGTGTGGCGGCATGGCGACTGGATCAAGGTGCGACCTGACGGCGGCTGCGTGATCTACGGCCGCTCGGACGCCACGCTCAACCGCGGCGGAATCCGCATGGGCACCAGCGAGTTCTACCGAGTCGTCGAGCGTTTCCCCGAGGTGGCTGACAGCCTGGTCGTTGACACCGGGCAGCTGGGCCGTGAAGGAAAGCTGATCTTGTATCTCGTCCCTGCGGGCCCAGGCTCGCTGGACACCGACGTGATCGACCGGATCCGTGCCGCGCTGCGTGCCGAGCTTTCACCGCGGCACGTGCCTGACGAGATTCATCAGGTCCCCGGCGTTCCCCGAACCCTTTCGGGTAAGAAGCTCGAGGTGCCGGTGCGGAAGATTCTTCTTGGCACGCCGGTGAGCCAGGCGGCCGATCCTGCCGCGCTCGCCAACCCCGAGGTGCTCAGCTACTTCCAGACCAGCGCCCAGGGCGGGGGCCCGTAGCGTGGGCGGCGACGTTCCGCGCGGTGGCACCGGGGGGTCTGACGGATCGCCCCCCAGGGCTGCGGGCGGCTCGCCCCCGCGGGCTGGGGGCGGCTCGCCCCCGCGGGCTGCGGCCGGCTCGCCCCCGCGGGCTGGCAGGCGGTTCGGTGAGGAGGGCGGTCTCCTCACCTATGGCGCATACCTGAGGCTGCCCGAACTGCTGAGCCAGCAGGTGCCGCAGGCGGATCCGCCCGCCCACGATGAGTTGCTGTTCATCACGGTTCATCAGGCGTACGAGCTGTGGTTTAAGCAATTGCTCCATGAGATCGAGGCGGCGCGGGACGCAATGAGCGGTGGTGAACTGTGGCGGGCGCAGCATCTGCTTCATCGCGTGCAGGTGATCGAGCGACTGCTCGTCGAGCAGGTCGAGGTGCTCGAGACCATGACTCCGCAGGATTTCTTGGAATTCCGGTCCTCACTCGCGCCAGCGAGCGGGTTCCAGTCGGCGCAGTTCCGTGAGCTTGAATTCCTGTCTGGCGCCAAAGACCCGAATTTCCTCGCCCGTTTCCGCGGGCTTACAGAAGCTGAACGGCTACGGCTGAAGCGCCGCCTCGCCGAGCCCGGCCTGTGGGACGCCTATGTGGCGCTGCTCGCCGAGCGTGGGCTCGGAGTCGACGGCGACGATCAAATACTGCGGTCGCTCGTGGCAGTGGCAAGAGACCGGGTGAGATATGGCGATTTGTGGCGCCTGGCCGAGGATCTCATCTCCCACGACGAGATCGCGGCCCTGTGGCGCGCGCGCCATGTCCAAATGGTCGAACGGCAGATCGGCACCAAATCCGGGACCGGCGGGTCGACCGGTGCGCCGTATCTGCGTGAACGCGTCCCGCTACGGTACTACCCACTGCTGTGGGAACTGCGGGCGCGGCTATAAGGGGTCAAATCGGTGCAGGCACAAACGAGTGCGGCACAAAGGAGTAACCAATGGCGATGAGCCTTGACGACCAAAAGGACGCCATTCTTCGCGAGGCTGCCCGGTGGGGTGCCGAGACCGCCGCCGCGGACGTATTGGGCAGGGCCGCGGTCGGCCACGGAACAGACGCCCGGCCAAAGCCAGCCGATCTGCTCGGGTTCTTGCGCAGGTATTACCGGTTTGTCGCACCGGAGGATCTTGCGGACCGGGAACCAGCGCGTGTGGCGACGGTCGCGCTTGAACATGTCAGTTTCGGCACCCACCGGCCGCAGGGCCGGGCGCTCGTGCGCGTCCGGGATGAGCGCGGCGAGCGGGGAGCGCAGGGCTTGGAGCCGGGCCGGATTCTGATCGACATCGTCACCGACGACATGCCGTTTCTCGTCGACTCAGTGACGATGGAACTCAATCGTCACGACCTCGGGATTAACCTGCTCATCCACCCGCAGCTGCGGGTGCGCCGCGACATCACCGGCGGCATGATCGAGGTCTGCGGCCAGGTCGACGGGCAGGGAGGTGAACCGGACCAGTACAACGAAGCGTGGATGCACATCGAGGCCGGCCGATCTGCGACCCCGCCAGCCGGGCTGGAGAGCCATCTGCGCCGCGTGCTCGACGACGTGGCGGTGGTGGCCGAGGACGCGCCACGGATGGCCACCGCGGCGATCCAGCTTGCCGACACACTCGCAAGCGAGCCACCCGCGCCCGGCCTGGCGCTGCTTGCGCCGGCTGAGCGCGCCGAGGCGCAGGAACTGCTTCGCTGGCTGGCAGATGGTCACTTCACCTTCCTCGGCAGCCGTGAGTACGACCTGGTCGACGGCCCAGACGCGGCACTGCGCGCAGTTCCGGGAACCGGCTTCGGCATCTTGCGCCACGACAAGCCACGGTCTGACGCTTTCGCGTCGCTGCCGCAAGCAGCGCGAGCGAAGGCCAGGGAGCGGCAGTTGCTCGTGTTGACCAAAGCCAACTCGCGCGCCACCGTGTACCGCCCCAATTACCTCGACTACATCGCGGTGAAGAAGTTCAGCGACACCGGTGAGGTCGTGGGCGAATACCGCTTCCTCGGCCTGTACAGTCATTCCGCCTACACAGAGAGCATCGCCCGCATACCGGTGCTGCGACGCAAGCTGGCCGACGTGCTCGAGCGAACGGGGCTGTCACCGGCAAGCCACGACGGCAAGGATCTGGCCGAGATACTCGAGACCTATCCTCGCGAGGAGCTCTTCCAGATCACGGTGGATGAGCTGCTGCCGATCGCACTCGGCGTGCTGCACCTGCGTGAGCGCAAACAGACACGGCTGTTCCTGCGCAGGGACATTTACGGCCGATACATCTCCTGCCTGGTCTACATGCCAAGGGACCGCTACACCACGAATGTTCGGCTGAGCGCTCAGGAGATCCTGCGGACCGCGCTGCACGCAAGCACGGTGGACTACAGCGTGATGATCGGGGATTCCGCGCTCGCCCGGTTGCACGTGGTCGTGCGAGCTGAGCGCGGGGTTCCGCTTCCCGACGTGGACGTGGAAAGGCTGGAGCGGGCGCTCGCGGCCGTCACGCGATGGTGGGACGAGGATCTCGCCGACGAGGCGGAGGCGCAACTTGGTTCGGAGCAAGCGGAGCAACTGTTGCGCGGGGCGCGGCAACTCATCCCGGAGGGCTACAAGGCCGACGTGCCCGCCGCCACAGCGGTTGGCGACCTCATGCAGATCGCCCGGCTCGCCAGGTCAGGTGAGGCGTTTGGGGTCAACTTGTACCAGCCACCCGGCGCCGCGCCGGGTGAGCAGCGGCTGAAGGTCTACCGTGCTGGCTCGCAGATCGTGCTTTCCGATGTGCTACCGCAGTTGCAGCACATGGGAGTGGAGGTGGTCGACGAGCGGCCCTACGAGTTCGGCGCGTCGGCCGTTGCAGAAGGCGCCGCGCCCGGACATGAGGAGTTCGGATCACCTACCCTGCCCAGCCGCTTTTGGATCTACGACTTCGGGCTGCGCCGCCCGTCGGCCAAACGAGTGGTGACGGCCGCGGTCAAGAACTTGTTCCAGGACGCGCTCACCGCGCTGTGGCGCGGCGAGGTCGAAGACGACGGCTTCAACGCGCTGGTGCTTGACGCAAACTTGTCCTGGCGACAGGTGGTGGTGCTGCGCGCCTACGCACGGTATTTGCGGCAGGCACGCAGTGCGTTCAGCCAGGAGTACACGGAGCGCGTGCTGCGGTCCAACCCGGCCGTGGCGCGCCTGCTCGTGATGCTGTTCGAGTCCAGGTTCGACCCGGCGCGTCAGCCGGAACACCAGGGCGAGGCGGAACGAAGCGAGGGCATCGCCGAGGAGATCGCTGGCCTGCTTGACGAGGTGACCAGCCTCGACGAAGACCGAATCCTGCGTTCCTACCTGGCGCTCGTGCGCGCGACGCTGCGTACCAACTACTTCCAGGGGGCCAGTGAGGCGGCAGGGCGCCGGTCGGGCGGGACGGCAAAGCCCTACCTGGTGCTGAAGCTGGATCCACAGCAGGCGCCTGATCTGCCCGCGCCGCGGCCACGGTTCGAGGTTTTCGTGTACTCACCGAGGGTGGAGGGCGTGCATCTGCGGTTTGGCCGCGTCGCCCGGGGAGGTCTGCGCTGGTCGGACCGGCGCGAGGACTTCCGCACCGAGATCCTTGGCCTGGTGAAGGCGCAGCAGGTGAAGAACGCCGTGATCGTGCCGTCCGGGGCCAAGGGCGGATTCGTGTGCAAGCAATTGCCCGGGTCGGCCGACCGTGAGGCGTGGCTCGCCGAGGGAACCGCGTGCTACAAGCTGTTCATCAGCGGCCTGCTGGACGTGACAGACAACCTGGTGAGCGGGCGGGTGGTTCCTCCGCCCGACGTCGTACGCCACGACGGTGACGATCCCTACCTGGTGGTGGCAGCGGACAAGGGAACCGCGACGTTCTCCGACCTGGCGAACGAGGTCGCCGCGCAGTACGGGTTCTGGCTCGGGGACGCCTTCGCCTCCGGCGGTTCCGCGGGCTATGACCACAAGAAGATGGGAATCACCGCGCGGGGCGCGTGGGAGTCGGTCAAGCACCACTTCCGCGCCCTGGGCATTGACACCCAGTCGCAGGAGTTCACCGTGGCCGGTGTCGGCGACATGTCCGGCGATGTGTTCGGCAACGGAATGCTCTTGTCAGACCGGATCAAACTGCTGGCCGCCTTCGACCACAGGCACATCTTTATCGATCCGAGCCCCGATCCGGCCGCCAGCTTTGCCGAGCGAGGCAGGCTCGTGCGCCTGCCCCGCTCGTCGTGGGCCGACTACCGGCCCGAGTTGGTCTCCGCGGGCGGCGGGGTCTGGCCGCGGACGTTGAAATCCGTTCCTGTGAGCCCGCAGATTCGGGCCGTCCTGGGACTCGCGGACCAGGTGACCGCTGTCACTCCGCATGAGTTGATCAAGGCCATCCTGTGCGCGCCCGTGGACTTGCTCTGGAACGGCGGGATCGGCACCTATGTCAAGGCCTCGTCAGAAAACCACGCCGACGTCGGCGACCGGTCCAACGACGCGGTCCGCATCGACGCGACGCGGCTTCGGGCGCGGGTGGTCGCTGAGGGCGGGAACCTCGGCCTGACCCAGGCCGCGCGCATCGAGTACGCGCTCGCCGGAGGCTTGATCAATACCGACTTCATTGACAACTCCGCCGGCGTGGACACCTCCGACCACGAGGTCAACATCAAGATCTTGCTCGATGGGGCGGTCCGCGACGGCAAGCTCGGCCGTAGCGAACGCGACCGTCTGCTGCAGCAGATGACCGACGAGGTCGCGGACCTCGTGCTCAGGCACAACTACCATCAGAATGTCTGCCTGTCTGGGGCCCGTGCGCAGGCGGCCGCGATGCTGCACGTGCACGCGCGCTACATACGCAAGCTCGAACGCGACGGTCGGCTGCGGCGGCGGCTGGAGCATCTGCCCGACGACAAGGCGATCGCCGAGCGGCGCTCGGCCGGGCTCGGCCTCACCTCGCCCGAGTTCGCGACGCTGATCGCGCACACCAAGATCGCCCTGACCGAAGAACTTGTCGCATCTGATCTGCCCGACGACGAGTACCTGCGGCGTGAGCTGGCCGAGTACTTTCCGCAGCCGCTGCGCGAGCGGCACGCGGACCGGATGTCCGGCCATCCACTGTCCAGGGAGATCATCACCAGCATGGTGGTGAACGAGATGGTGGACTCCTCAGGCACCAGCTTCGCGTTCCGTGTCAACGAGGAGACAGGCGTGTCGGCGCCCGATCTCGCCCGTGCCTGGCTGGTGGCGCGCCAGGTATTCAACATGCGGGCGTTCTGGGCCGCAGTCGAGGCGCTCGATGGCCGGGTCGAGGTTGCCACGCAGACCCCGCTGCTGCTTGAGGCGCGCAAGCTGGCCGAGCGCGCGTCCCGGTGGCTGCTGCTTGCCCGGCGTCCACCGCTGCCCATTCAGGCGACCATCGAGTTCTTCGCCGACGGCGCGGCCGCCATCGCCTCTGGGCTGCCCAAACTGCTCACCGGCCGTGACCTGACCGGGTTCGAGGAACGCCGCGATACCTTCACCGCCCGCGGTGTGCCGCTCGAACTGGCGGAATGGGTGGCAGGAATGGTTCCCGCGTACTCGGCCTTCGACATCGTCGACATCGCGTCGGGCGCCGGGCGCGGCGTCGACGAGGTCGCCGAAGTCTACTTCGACCTGGCTGACCGGCTGCAGATCACCAGGCTCAGGGAGCGGATCATCGCGCTTCCGCGCGACGACCGGTGGAACACGATGGCCCGCTCGGCGCTGCGGGATGACATCTATGCCGCACACGCCGCGCTGACCCGCGATGTGCTCGTTGTGAGCGGCTCGGGAACACCGGAAGAGCGGCTTGCCGTCTGGTCAGATCGCAACGCGCCGGCCGTCGCCAGGGCCAGGCAGACGCTCAGCGACATATGGGAAAGTGAGCGCTTCACGGTCGCGACGCTGTCGGTGGCTCTGCGGGCCATCCGAACCCTGGTGACCTCAAGCACGCTGCCGCACGCGGGCTGAACCGGGACCGCGGGCGCGACCTCCTACTGACCGCCCGCGCTTGTTGGACCGCCCTGCGAGCCGATGACCTCCATCTTGCCGCCCTTGACCTGGCGCGCAGGAACATAGGCCGCGTACTGGAAGGTCGCCCCGGTGTCCAGCTCGGACCGGACGAGCAGGTGCCCTGTCGCGTAAAGAATGGGCGCGAAGCTTGGCGGGACAGGGATCGGGCGATGATCGCTTGTTCGCCGCAGGATGACAGTGCCGCGGTTGAGCGAGTACAGCACGAGGCCGCCGCCATCCGCGGTCGCGAGCGCGTAAAGCGGAAAGGCGGTGCCGCCAAGCGCTGAGTCGTAGCGCAGACCGGGCTGGGTCACCTGCCGCTTGCCTGTCACGATCTGTTCGCGCAGGCCAGTGGTGAAAGGCCCGGGCGCCACCATCGCGGCGGCTGGGGCTGCGGGTCCGTCATTGGCCACGGCCGCGTGTACGGCGCCGACGCTGTTCGGGCTGATCAAAAGCCGGTGATCAAAGGTGGCGAGCGCCGTCGCGTGCCCGGCGCGGTCCAGCGCGATACGCGGTAGCGACATCCCCGGTTGTAGGAGGGTCGACACGGTTAGCTGCCAGGTGTCGGGGGGCTCCGGGCGGCTGAACACCATGATCGCTGTGCGCGTGGGCCCGCCGTCGCTCGGCCCGCGCCGCGCGACCGCGACAAACCAGAGCGGGAACGACCTCAGCTGCGGGACGTAGAGTTGCGGGACGCCGTAGGAGTACCGGGTGGCTGGAGCGCCGGAGTAGTCGGCGCGTTCATAGGCCGACACGGTCAGCGGAAGCTGCGCCTGGTTGACAAGAGATAGCTGCAGCGGCTCGTCTCTCGCGGCACGCGCGACGTCGTCCGCCGTGACGAAGGTTGTGAAGATCCGGCGGGCGTGCTCGAGGGTGAGCTCGCTGTCCGGCGCGGCCGACGACGGCGACGCGGGGGGTGAGCAACCGCTCGCGAACAGCAGAGCCAGCAGACCGAGCAGAGCCAGCAGCGCCCGCGAAGTGGGCGGAGTCAGCGATGGGTGCGGAGTCGGCCCGGCCGGTGCCCGCCGCAGCCCTGTGCCCCTCGTCCAACGCCTTGCCCGCACAGCCTAGAACCTCCTCCGCGGTCGGCACAGCCCGTTGACCAGCTCGCCGGCCGTTCGCTGGGCGAAACGCAGGTGCTTGGTGACGCACAGTGCTCCGGCTGCGGCGCGTGTCGCCGGCACCGGGAGAAATTGTGTGCGGCACTGTCGGTCGTGAGTATGCCAGGCGCCATCTGGCCTGCTCACCTCGCGTAGGCTTTCTGCATGGCAGCGACCGATCCCGCGGAGGAGATCAAGGAACTTTCCGCGAAGCTCACCGGCGTCGAAACAGTCCTTGACCTGGACACGATGCGACGCAAGGCAGCCGAGCTGCGTGACCAGGTTGCCGATCCGCGGCTCTGGGATGATCAGGAACGTGCGCAGACGGTAACTCGTCGACTGTCTCACCTTGAGGCAGAGCTTGGCCGGGTGGAGAACCTGCGCCGTCGTCTCGATGACCTGCCCATCATGTTCGAGCTTGCGGAGAGTGAGCAGGACGAGCCGACGCGGCAGGATTCGGAGCGCGAGCTTGGCGCGCTGCGCAAAGAAATAGATCAGCTTGAGATCCGCACTCTGATGTCCGGCGAGTACGACGAGCGCGAGGCGCTCATCACCATCAACGCCCAAGCGGGCGGAGCGGACGCCGCGGACTGGGCGCAGACACTTCAGCGGATCTACCTGCGCTGGGCGGAGCGGCACGGCTACCCGACAGAGGTGTATGACACCTCCTACGCGGAAGAGGCGGGCATCAAGTCGACGACCTTTGCGATCAAGGCGCCGTACGCCTATGGCACTCTTCGTGCCGAACACGGCACTCACCGGATGGTGCGGATCTCGCCCTATGACAACCAAGGCCGCAGGCAGACCTCGTTCGCTGGGGTGGATGTCGTGCCTGTGGTTGAGCGCACCGATCACATCGACATTCCAGAGGACGAGATCCGGGTCGACGTCTACCGCTCCAGCGGACCCGGCGGCCAGGGTGTCAACACCACCGATTCCGCCGTCCGGATCACGCACCTGCCGAGCGGGATCGTTGTCTCCTGCCAGAATGAGCGCAGCCAGATCCAGAACCGCGCGACCGCCATGGCGGTCCTGCAGGCCAAGCTGCTTGAACGCAAGCGCCAGGAGGACGCGGCGAAGATGACCGAGCTGCGCGGTGAGACGACAAGCAGCTGGGGCACCCAGATCCGCAACTATGTCCTGCACCCCTACCAGAGCGTCAAGGACCTGCGTACGGGAGTCGAGACGGGCAACACCCAAGCGGTTCTCGATGGAGAGATCGACGACTTCATCGAGGCTGAGGTCCGCTGGCTTCGCCGCAAAGAAGCGGCTGGGCGGTGACGGCCCGCGTGCGCGCAGGCGGGCACCCGCCGCGAGCTGGCGGGCAGCTCAGTGCGAGAGGTGCAGAGCGATCACAAGCAGAAGCATGACGATCAGCGCCGCGATGAGCAACGGTGACGCCATGCTTGCGGGTGCATCGTGTACCTGTGCCCTCGCAGTGCGGCACACCGGGCAGCGGCCTTCCACCACCGGTGCCGCGCATTGCGCGCAGATCAGGTGTTCGCAGCTCATCTAGGCTCTCTCTGGCCCGCACGCGGCCGACCACTTCTCGAGTGTTGGACCTTCAATGCCAGTTTCCCCCCTAGACTGTCCGATGACCAACCGGAGCCACCGAAAAGTCCTGGGGATATCATGACGCCATCCAGCGCCAGGAGCGGGTCGGGGCCGGACGTCGGCGCGGCGTCAGTCCATTATCGTCGATCGCTTGTGATGGGCCCGTGATCCACTTCGACAATGTCACCAAGCTTTACCCGAGCCAGAGCCGGCCGGCGCTCGAGAACGTCAACATCGATGTTGAGAAGGGTGAGTTTGTCTTCCTGATCGGGCCGTCCGGGTCGGGCAAGTCCACGTTCTTGCGGCTCGTCCTGCGGGAAGAGAGGCCGAGCGGCGGCCGGATCCACGTGGCGGGCAAGGATCTCGCCAGGTTGACCAACTGGAAGGTTCCCCACCTGCGCCGGAAGATCGGCTGCGTTTTCCAGGATTTCCGCCTGCTGCCGAGCAAGAACGTGTACCAGAACGTTGGCTTCGCGCTCGAAGTCATCGGCAAGCCGCGGCGCTTCATCCGCAAGGTCGTGCCCGAGGTGATCGATTTGGTCGGCCTCGATGGCAAGGCCGAGCGCATGCCGGACGAGCTGTCCGGAGGCGAGCAACAGCGAGTCGCGATGGCCAGGGCGTTCGTCAATCGGCCGATGATCCTGCTCGCTGATGAGCCAACCGGAAACATTGACCCGGGCACGTCAATCGGGATCATGAAGGTTCTCGACCGCATCAACCGGACCGGCACAACCGTCGTGATGGCGACGCACGACGCCGCGATCGTGGACTCGATGCGTAAGCGTGTCATCGAACTCGAGCACGGCAAGGTGGTGCGTGACCAGTCGCGCGGAGTGTACGGCCAGGCCTACTGAGCTGGCCCGCCCACGCGGTACCGGGCTATCGAGGAATGAGCGAGCATGCGTTCTAACTTCGTGTTCCAAGAGATCTGGATTGGTCTTCGCCGCAACCTCACGATGACGGTGGTGCTCGTCGTGGTGGTCGCGATCAGCTTGTTCCTGCTTGGCATGGGACTGCTGATCATGAAGCAGGTGAACAACACGAAGACGTTCTGGCAGGGCAAAGTCGAGATCTCCGTCTACTTGTGTACCTCGACAAGCCCGAGCCTGGACTGTAGGCAGAACGGCCCAGCCACAGCGGCGGAACGGAAGCAGATCATGCACGATCTGGCGTCCCTGCCGCAGGTGCGGCGCGTTTACTACGAGTCGCGGCAGCAGGCCTACCAGCGCTTCAGGCAGGAGTTCTCAAACCAGCCTTCGTTTGTCGACGCGGTGCCCGCCGACCAGATTCCTGACTCCTTCCGCGTGAAGCTTCACAATCCGGCGAGCGACTATTCGACCGTGGTCGGGACGCTGCAGGGCAGGCCAGGCGTCGACCAGATCATGGACGAACGGTCGCTGCTCGACAAGTTTTACAAGCTGCTCAACGGGCTGCGGGATGGTTCGCTGATCGTGGCCGTCATCATGGTCATCGCGGCGGTCATGCTGGTGGGGAACACGATCCGGCTTTCTGCGTTCAACCGCCGCCGTGAGACAGGAATCATGCGGCTGGTCGGCGCCTCCAATTTCTACGTTCAGCTGCCATTCCTGCTCGAAGCGGTGATCGCCGGCTTGTTCGGCTGGATGATCGCCGCTGGGCTGCTGCTCGCGCTGAAGGTGCTATGGCTGGACACGCTGCAGCAATACTTCACTTTCAACGTCAAGCTGAACGCGGCCGACCTGGTCCAAGTGGTCATCCTGGCGCTGTGCGCGGGAATACTGCTGTGCGGCGCAACCTCATTCATGACCCTACGCCGCTATCTGCGCGTGTAGCCCGCCGCGGACGTTTCGCACCGCGCCGAGGGAGTACCGTGACAGCGAAGCGCTGAGGAGTACCGTTGGCACGCGAGCAGGGACGCAAGGTCATCGCCCGCAATCGGCGCGCCAGGCATGACTACCAAATCGAGGACACATACGAGGCGGGGCTCGTGCTCACGGGCACGGAGGTGAAGTCCTTGCGTGCGGGCCGCGCCTCACTTGCGGATGGGTTCGGCCAGGTCGTCGGCGGCGAGGTGTGGTTGCTCGGTGTTCATATTCCGCCATATGCGGAAGGCTCCTGGACGAATCACGAGCCACGCCGTCAACGCAAGCTGCTTATGCACAAGAAGGAGATCGACCGGCTCAGCCGAGGGGTCGCCGAACGCGGCCTCACACTGATCCCGCTGTCGCTGTACTTCTCTGGTGGCAAGGCCAAGGTGGAACTCGCACTGGCGCGCGGCAAGCGCACCTATGACAAACGGCACGACCTGGCAAAGCGGGACGCGGCCCGGGAGGTGGACCGTGCGCTCCGGGCACGGCGCTGACGCGCCGAGTCTGTCCAACCGTAGCAGGGCGGCCGACATCATTGCCGCCGCCCGGCGCCTTCCCGTCGGCGGCCTGCGGCTGGTCGCGGCGCTGCTCGCCATGGCAATCCTGGCTCTGAGCCTGATCGGGGGTTGTGCGGCCGAGCCGTCCGCGGAGCCAACCGTGCGCAACTTCTTGCTCGCGTGGGAGCAAGGCCGCTACCGTGACGCGGCAGCCTACACCACGGGTTCCCCCCGCAGCGTCGCAGCCGCGTTGCGTGGCGAGTATCAGCAGGTCGGTGCCGCGGCGCTGTTTTTGAGCCTGGGAAGCATCAGTGTCCGCGGCGACTATGCCGACGCCCGCTTCTACGCCTCGGTGGACCTTGGCCAGGACGGTGCCCCATGGCGGTACCAGGGGGAATTCGCGTTGCGCAGGGTGGGCACCGACTGGAAGATCGAATGGCGGCCGAGCGTCATCAACCCCCATCTGCGGGCGGGCCTGAGGTTCGCCGCGATCACCAGAATGCCGGACCGTGCGCCCGTGCTTGACTCCGGCGGTCGGCCGCTCGTCCGGCTTTCCGCCGCGTATGAGCTCGGCGTGCGGCCAGACCGGCTGGCCCATCCGCGCGCGACCGCGACAAGGTTCGCTACCGTGACTGGCCTGGACCCCGACCAGGTGCTGAGCCAGATCCACAGTGCGCAACCCAACCGTTTCCAGGAGCTTCTCACCCTGAGCCCGGCCGCGTACGCGCGCTTGCGGCGTCGGTTCGACCGGGTCGCAGGGCTGGCCGTGCACGTGGTCGAACGGCGGCTATTCTCCAGCGCTGCCGGTGGAATCCTCGGCACGGTCGACACAGAAAACGCGAAGCTGCTCTACCAGGAAGGGTTGCCTTACCAGCCGGGTACCACCGTCGGGCGGTCCGGATTGCAGCAGATCTACCAGCACCGGCTCGTCGGCACGTCGACCACAGAGGTGGTCATCGAAGACCGGCACGGCAACGTGGTCTCTGTGCTGCAGAAGTGGCCGGGCCTGCGGCCAGCGCCAGTTCGCACCACGATCGACTCACGCGTCCAGGCCGCTGCCGCGCAGGCGATGCGGTCGGTGCCCGGCGCGGCCACGATCGTTGCCGTGCAGGCCTCCACCGGGCACATCCTGGCGGTTTCTCGCCACGCGGGGAATGGCAGATCGATGGCCGATGCCGCTCTCGCTGGCCGCTACCCGCCCGGCGACGCGTTCACGATCGTGTCGAGTGCCGCATTGCTCGACGCCGGGTTCGCCATCGGCACCGAGATTCCCTGCGCGCAGACCAAGGACGTCGGTGGCCAGACGTTCACCAACGACCAGCCCGAACCGGGCATCGGGTCGCAGCCGCCATTTAGCGTGGATTTCGCCCGGGGCTGCGGTACGGCTTTCGCCGGGCTGTCACGGTTGCTCACCGCGAGCCAGCTCACCACCGCCGCGGCCCGATTCGGCATCGGCGCACGCTGGCAACTCCCGCTGCCCGCGTTCACCGGTGCCGTGCCCTCGCCGGGAAGTGACGCGGAGCGAGCGGGGGACACGGTCGGCGAGGGCCGGGTGCGCGTCAGCCCGCTGGACATGGCGCTGGTCGCGGCGGAGGTTCGGTCGGGCTCGTGGCATCGGCCGATCCTGGTCACTGATCCACCTGACCCGGCCAATGTGCCGGTCAAGCCGTTCACTCCGCACCTAATGAGCACGTTGCGCGGCCTGATGCGCGACACGGTCGCCTCGGGTGTGGCGCGCGCGGCCAACGTGGCTGGCCTGCCAGTCTTTGGCCAAGTGGGCTCGGCGCCGATCCACGCGGGACGGCGAACGTGGGCGCACTGGTTCGTGGGCTTCCGCGGCGATATCGCGTTCGCCGTGCTCACGCTGGGCAGCAAAGCTCACGCCACTGCCGCGCGGGTGGCCGCGCAGTTCCTGCGGGCAAGCCCACGCTGAACCCGCGCCGTCCACTTGCTGACCCGGCCCACTCGCTGACCCGTCGCGACCCCACCCGCCGACCCCGCCGGCCCCGCGCGCCCGACCTCGCCGGCCGGCCCCGCGCGCCGTCCCCGGCCCGGCTCCGCGCCGACCCCGACCAGCCGCATGCGCCGACCCTGCCGGCCCCCGCCGCCCCACGCGCCGACCCCGGGGTTCAGTTGCCGTTATGTAATCGTTATCTGATTCTCATTACACAGGGCAACTGATCGAACACTGTCTGGCGTCATTAAGGGTGACTGGGAGTCGCTTGGGGGGTTGCGGCCCAGTCGCCGTGATGAGAACCGGGCTTCATCTCGGGGGAAGCCCGGGCGTGAGACCGGCCCCGACCCTGCCGGTCGACCCCCGTGGGCGCGACTTCGGCCACCGCCAGCGCCCACGGGGGTTTCTCATGTCCAGCTTGCTGGCCGCCCTGGATCCGGCTCTCGGGCAAGCATGTGACACCTTCTCTGGCGGATCAGGCCGCGGCAGCCGTTAGGAAGCAGCTTGGGAATCCTGCTTGGCGCGCGCGCGTTATCCATGTACGGTCGGTGACGGCGGTGCCGTGTGCGCCGGCCAGACAACTCAAGAGGGGGTGACTGGCTTCGACTTCGGTAGTTGATCCAGGGGAAGCGGGTCGAGGATTGCGGTCATGACCTCGTTAATAACGTGGCCGTAAAAAAATAAGTGCCAATTCTACGCGCACTAACTTCGCCCTCGCCGCCTAAGCGAGGAGTGAAGTTGTCAGCCCGGGAGCGCCTCCGGCCCGGGTCCTGGCATCAGTAAGGAGGCTCAACTGATCAGCTCGGCCGCGGAGCTGACCAGGACAACGCACAGCGGCTGAGCCCATCGGCGGCTTGCCTGCGTGACCGCCGGGGCTGAGAAACTAGAGCAGGCTGCACCCGGAGAAGACCTGGTGACGTACCGAAGGACGCGGGTTCGATTCCCGCCACCTCCACGAGCTGGTTTGTGCTGCTCGCCGGCTTTCGGTCGGCTTCGCCGCGAGCCGCAGTGTTTGCCCGGGGGGCCGAGCCCTCGGAACCGCCGCCGTGTGTGGTTGCGGATCGCGGGTTCGAGTAGCTGTTCGGGCCACGAGGCGGTTGAGGCCGCTTGTTGACCGTTGGCCAACTGCGCTGCTGCCCTCCGTATCCGCCCGCAACGCCGGAACCCCGTGCCCCGGAACCCCGTGCTGCGGTCGCTGTTGACGATGTTGCGGCCCCGCAAAGGCGTCTTTGTACGCTAGAGCGTTGTGCTGGCCCCGGAAGTACCGGCAGGTAACGACATCCTGGAGTACAAGGACGCGATCGCCAGGCCGATGTCGCGGGCGTTGTTATGGGCGACGACGCGCTGCGCGGGCTCGGAGCGCGGCCGGTCGTGGCCGACGCGCTCGATCCGGACGCCGTTGGCCGTGCTGTCGCGCAGGCCGAGCCCGAAGTGATCGTGCACCAGCTCACCGCGCTGTCGGGGGAGATAGACATGCGTCACCTCGACCGCTTCTTCGCCATGACCAACCGGCTGCGCACCGAGGGCACTGATCACCTGCTTGCGGCTGGCCGCGCGGCCGGAGTGCGCAGGTTCGTGGCGCAAAGCTATGCGGGCTGGCCGTTCGCTCGCACTGGCGGGCCGGTGAAGAGCGAGAATGATCCGTTGGACGCCAACCCGCCGAAGGCGATGCGCTCATCGTTCGACGCTCTGCGTCATGTCGAAGAAGCGGTGACCCATATCGACTGGGCCGAAGGCCTCGTGCTTCGCTACGGCACCTTCTACGGGCCGGGGACCGGCATCAGCCTCGATCCCGAAGCCCCGATGACCAAGCCGCTCCGCAAGCGCCGGTTTCCGCTTGTGGGAAATGGCAACGGCGTGTGGTCCTTCATCCACATCGAGGACGCCGCCGCTGTGACCGCCACAGCCGTTAAGCAAGGCGCGGCCGGGGTCTACCACATCGTCGACGACGATCCAGCTCCCGTGCGGGAGTGGCTGCCGGCGCTTGCCGCTGCCCTCAACGCCAAGCCACCGATGCACGTCCCACAGTGGATCGGGCGGATCCTGGCCGGCGAGGTGTTGGTATCGGTGATGACGCAGATCCGCGGCGCCTCGAACGCCAAGGCGAAGAGCGAGTTCGGCTGGCGGCTGCGTTATCCGAGCTGGCGGCTCGGCTTCGCGACGGGCCTTGGCTGATCGCCGCTGGTGGCGTGTGCGGCTGGCGAAGTCACTTGCGGTAGGTGAACCCAGCCGGATCCGCCCCGCGTGAACCCATCAGCTCCGCTGTACGTGATGAGCGGACGGGGGGTGTCGCCATGCCTAAATCGGCTGGCCCCCCGAAACGGAGGATTCCATGACGAGACTGCCGTTTCTTCGTTCGAGTCCCGCCTCAGCGCGGGCAAATCGGCGCGGCCGGCGCCGGCTGTTGCCAGCGGCCGTGATCATGACGGTCGGTAGCCTTGGCGCGATGGCGCTCGGCACGACGTCGGCCGGGGCGCACACATCGGCCGGGACGCACACAACGGCCTACCACCAGGTCAACTTGGTCTCCGACATTCCTGGCGCCGCCAACCTGACGGATCCGGACCTGGTCAACGCCTGGGGCCTGGCCGCATCTCCGGGCACCGACCAGGTGCCGGGTTCGCCGCTGTGGGTGTCGGACAACGGCTCCGACAAGGCGACCCTGTACAACTCTGGCACGGCCACCTCGGTGATGAAGCTCGGTCTGGTGGTCAACGTCACGGCCGGTGCTCCAACGGGACAGGTGTTTAACTCCGATCAGAGCGCGTTTTTCGTGCAGGACGCCAACGGCCACTCGGGCCCGGCGCTGTTCCTCTTCGACTCCGAGAACGGCGGGATCGACGGCTGGAACCCGGGCGTCGGCTTCACCGGTAGCCCGCCCTCCACGGTGACAGAGACGGCTGTGGACAACGGCGCCAACGCGGTTTACAAGGGCCTCGCCATCGCCCAGGCGTCCGACGGTAAGACCTATCTGTACGCCGCCAACTTCCGTTCTGGCCGGGTCGAGGCTTACAACGGCAACTTCAAGCCGGTCGAGCTGCCAGGCGGGCTGTTCGTTGACCCGCGGCTGCCCGCGGGCTACGGGCCGTTCGGCATCCAGGAAATCGCGGGCAAGCTGTACGTGAGTTACGCCAAACAGGACGCGACGCTGCACGACGATGTCGCTGGCGCCGGCCACGGTTTCGTGGACGTCTTCACCAACGACGGTGCCCTCGTCCGCAGACTCGTCACCCGTGGCGCGCTGAACTCGCCCTGGGGCCTCGCTCTCGCACCGCAGAGTTTCGGCACGTTCGGCGGGGCGCTGCTCGTCGGCAACTTCGGCAACGGCCACATCAACGCCTACGACCCGGTCACCGGTGATCACCTCGGTCAGCTTCGGCAGCCGAACGGCAATCCGATCGCCATCGATGGCCTGTGGGGCCTGCGGTTCGGCAACGGCAACGCCGCCAAGACGAACGAGCTGGTCTTCTCGGCCGGGCCCCAGGAGGAATCCCACGGGTTGCTGGGCAAGATTGTGGTAGCGAGCTCGAGCTGAAAACGGGCTGAGGAGGTCTCCAGCCCATCTAGAAAGCTGCCCGTGATCCGATTCGGCGCCCGGCCGAATCGGATCACGGGCAGCCATGCTCGAACCGTGACACACGCGCGGGCCCGATCACCATGGCTGCATACGGCAGCCACGGTGCTGGCTAGAGTCGTCCCGTGGCCCGAGTCCGCGCGATCCTGATTGACATCGACGGCGTGCTCACCGTGTCCTGGCGAGCGCTCCCCGGCGCGCCCGAGGCGCTGGATTGGCTGCGCGCGGCGGGCCTGAAGGTCGTTCTGCTGACCAACACCACGTCGCTGACTCGCGTCCGGCTCGAGTCAGCACTGGCCAAGGCAGGCTTTGGCGTTGACGCCGACGACATCCTCACCGCGCCGACGGTGACCGCGGCATACCTGGCCAGCCATTATCCGGGTGCGCGCTGCACGCTGTTGAACAGCGGCGACATCAGCGAGGACATGGCTGGGGTCACGATCGTCGCGGATGATGATCCGGCGCCGGACGTGGTCGTCGTCGGCGGCGCGGGACCGGAGTTCAGCTACGCGGCGCTGAACCGGGCATTCGGTCATCTGCGCCGCGGCGCGCGGCTCGTGGCGATGCACCGCAGCCTCTACTGGCGGACCGACGTCGGCCTCGAGCTTGACGCCGGCGCTTTCGTGCTCGCGCTGGAGACCGCGGCCGGCGTGGATGCGGAGGTCACCGGTAAGCCAGCGGACGCGTTCTTCGCGGCCGCCCTGGCGACCGTGCAGGTCAGTCCCGCCGAAGCGGTGATGGTCGGTGACGACGTCGAGACCGACGTGGCGGGCGCGCAGAGGCACGGGGTCACCGGCGTTCTGGTGAAGACGGGAAAGTACCTCCCCGAGGCGGTGCAGAACGCGTCCGCCACCCCAGACCACGTGATCGACTCCTTCGCCGACCTGCCGGGGCTGGTGCGGCGGATGACGGAGCTTGGATCCCGTGGCCGGTGAGCCGGGACCGCACCATGATCAGCGTAGATTTTACTCGCGCACGGGTGTCAAATCTCCGCTGTTAAACGGCTAGTGGACGAGGAACTGGCTCTGCCTCAGCGGCAGCTTGGCGGTCCCGTACAACACGCCTGCCGGCGGCACGAGCACGTCGAGGTAATCGGTGTCGATGTTGAGCGAGTAACCCCCATATCTGTGCGTGCTTCCTCCGCTGTACTGGTGGAGCCTGCGATGATGCGCCCAGTCGCCTGCCGGAATAACCGGATCACGGGTATCGGCCCGGCCGTTCCACAGCGCATCGAAGATCACGTCGGGCTTCGCGTAGCCGGCGTTGGTGTGGTGCTCCACCAGGTCGGCGACTGCGGACGCGGAGCTGCTGTAGACCCCCGACGCGTATCCCTGTCGATGCAGCTCATTCGTCCACGCCGACAGAAGAGCGACGGCTCGCCGACTTTGCCGGCGGGGATATGCCTCCATGTCGTAATAGAGCGGGTTGCCTTGCCCGAAGCCAAGCGATCGCGCTTGCAGGACCGCGTCGTCGGCCGCGTTCGTGCCCTGTCTGGACGGCGCCGTCACTTCGCCCCACTCAGCCTGCGGGCCGACATACAGCGGGACGAAATGCCAGCCAGCGTTGGCCTGATGGCTCACCCAATCGGCGCTCAGGTTGGGCTGGGCACACGCTCGGTCGGCGCCGCCGATGTAGATGCCGACCGCACGGTACGGCGAATGGCTGATCCAGGCGTCCATCGTTGTCTGGGCCGGCGCGCTGCAGGTGTCAAAGCCCGGACCGATGTCACTGGTGGCGCCGGTCGGCACCTCGGTCACCTGGTTATCTGCGGCCCGCGGCTGACGGGCGCCGACGACCGCGGAGAGTCGGCGGATCGTCGGGATCATCGGCACGGCTAGCGGCGCACGCTGAGCCATGGCGGCTCTGTCCGCCGTGTCGCCCTTGCTCGCCGTGCCCGCCGTGTCGCCCTTGCTCGCCGTGCCCGCGGTGCCCGTCACAACCGTCGTGCCCGCGGTGGCTATGATGCGCTCGATGAGCGCTTGGTTGCGACCATAGGTTGCCGTGACCCGGACACCGGCCGCAGCGTCTGTGACCACGTACTGATGGGCAACCGGGTCGGCCACCGATCCGGATGCCCCCTGCGTGGCGGCCAGTGGCTCGATGAGCAGCCCTTCTGTTTTGGCCGCGATGAGGCGCGCCGGGCACCGCTCCTGCGGCGTCGGCGCGCCCAGGTAAACCGCATGCCGGTCGAAGCGCACGCAGGCCGATGGCGTCGCGGCGAGGCGGACTATCGGCCATGTTGCCGGCACGCGCACGTGATAGCCGTGAAATGAGACATTCCGCTCGGCCGCCGGTTTAGCGTGCGCGGAACCGAACGCCCCGACACTAAACGCCAGTACGCCAATGGCGGCGATCAGCAGGCCTTTAATTGCCGTCGGCACAGCTCTCCGCAGAAAATGTCGCCTGTTCGTCGAACTCAGAAAGCTCATCGGCTGAACTCCTGGCGCGGGCTCACGATGTTATGCATGGTTTCTGATCATGCATACGGTCCGTGGTAAGACACGCCGAAGGCGGCGCTGCACGTTTATTTCTCCGCCGAGCATTTGGCGGTAAACCGGCAGATATACACCTTACTATCTGTTAAGTGATCTTCTCCTTCTCTGATATCCAGCTCGATATCAAAGTGACGGGGTGAGCATCAAAACGACGGGGTCCCGCGCGATTTGCCGGTCAACGCGAGCGAAAGCGGTCGCATGCGAAAGGCTCACCGAGGGCGCGCGTGCCGGCCGTTGGCCTCAGGCTTGCGCGCCCCGGAACTCAGCGCCGATTCGTCGGCCAGCCGCGCCGGCCGCGGCAACGCCGCCGGATGCACCCACGCCGCCAGGCGCACCCACGCCGCCAGGCGCGGCAGTCGCGTCGGCCGCAGCGACGCCGCGGACCGCGCCGCCGGCCGCAGCGACGCCGCGGACCGCGCCGCCGACCGCTGCAGCGCCGTCGCCCGCAGCAGCCGTGCCAGCCGTGGATCAGTAGCGATCACGTGTCCCGCTATCGCGCAGAACACCACGATCGAGCAGACGATGGTCAGCCACAACATCACCACGAAGACGGTGCCGAGTGGACCGAACTCAGACTCACCGCTGCTGACGAAACCTGGCATGAGCAGCGGCGAGATCCAAACAAGCGCGATCAGGGTGCCGCCGGTCAAGATGGCGCCGGGAAGCAGGTCGCGCCAGCTGACGCGTCCCGCGAGCAGCAGATGCGGTGTCCACCACCAGAACAGGACCGCCCCGGCGAGCGAGAACGTGAGCAGAACGCCGCTAGCGCCTGGGACGTCCTGGAAGGTGGCATCGGCGAGCCCGGTGAGCACGAAGGTGCCGACGCATGCGGCAAGCCAGGCGCTCGCCCGCCACGAAGAGCGAATCACGCCGAACCTCGGCAAGCTCCAGATCCGCTCATAGCAGCGCTGCAACGCGGTCGCGATGCTCGTGCCTGCCGATACGAGCAGCACGAACCCAAGCAGCCCGCCGACACGCGAAGCGTGCTCCGGCGGCCCAAGCATGTCGCGAAACGCGAGCGAACTGTTGCTCAGGCCGAGCGAGGCTTGCAGCTCGTTGGACAACCCGACTCCGAGCAGCCTCGGCGCGAACGTCGCTAGCACGATGAGCAGCGGAACCAAGGTGAGGAACGCCTGTGCGGCAAGGATCAGCCCGAGGTTGAACGCCTCGATGGTGGTGACGTGACGGACGACGCGGCTGACCGGCTCGTAACGATGGAGGAGCCGGAGCGCGCGGTCAGCAAGCTCCTTCATGTGTGCGCGGCGTGATGCCTGCATGATCACCGAATCCCAGATCGGTCCGTCTGCTGCTGTCAGGATGTGTGTACCTGCACCGGGGTGTGCCCTGTCCGCAGGTGTCTATCACTCCAGCGACACAAAAGAGGAGCTCAGTTGATCGTTTCCGTCGTGCTCAACGCCGCGCTCGACGTCAGCTACGAGGTTGCTGGCGTGGTGTGGGATGGGCCGAACGAGGTGCCCACGCCGAGGCACCGGGCCGCAGGGCGTGGCGTGACGGTCGCTCGGGTGCTGCACACGTTCGGGCACGAGGTGTCCGCCGCGGGTCTGGCTGGCGGTGCAACGGGGGAGCTGATCAGGTCAGACCTCGCCAGTTTTGGCGTTCCAACCGATTTCACAAGGACGGACAGAGAGTCGCGCCGGATTATCTGGGTGCGGGATACCAAACGCGGCACGACGGCATGCTTGCGTGAGCCCGCGCCCTACATCACCACCGAGGAACTCGGCCGGTTCGCGGGCGATTACCGTCGCCTGGTCAAGGACGCCACCGCTGTGGTGCTGAGCGGGAGCTTGGCCGCCGGGCTGCCGCCCGACATCTACGCAACGCTTGCCACATACGCCGCTGACGCAGGGGTGCCTGTCGTGCTGAACGCTCGAGGGCCGGCGCTGCGGTTCGGCGTCGCAAGGCGCCCAGCGCTTGTGATCCCCGACATTGAGTCGTTGGGCAATGCGCCGCCTCGCGTCAGTGAACTCATCGAGGCTGGGGTCGGTGCCGTTGTGGTGCCCTACGCGGACGGAATTCTGGCCGTCTCCCGCGGCGGACAATGGCAAGCGCACGGCGTTCGGTTGCCGAGCGCGCTGGACCAGGGCGCGCTGGTGGCCGGGCTCGTGCCGGGCCTGTTGCTCGGCTGGTCGTGGCCGGACAGGCTCCGCCATGCGCTGGCCCTGGCTGGCGCGGCGGACGCGTTCGGATCGATCGACATCGCCGGCTACGAGCGGTACATGGCCGGGGTGGCCGTCGAGCCCACCTGAGTGACCCCGCAGCACGCGTACCCGAAATTAGAAACTCGTTCTAGAGTTGAGCCAGTATGTGACTGGCCGGTAACGAAGGGGTCGGGAATGGCGATCGGGCTAACCGAGGAGCACGAAGCGCTCGCGAAAGCGGTGCGCGGCTGGGCGGAACGGCATGTCAGGCCCGATGTGGTCAGGCAAGCCCTGGACGCCCGAGCGGAGACAGCCCTGCCGGGTTTCTGGCCTGCGCTCGCCGAACAGGGGCTGACCGGATTGCACATCCCTGAGGAGTACGGCGGCCAGGGCGCCGGCCTCGCCGAGCTCGCCATCGCGCTCGAAGAACTCGGTGCCCGTGCGACGCCGGGGCCGTTCCTGCCGACGGCTCTGGCGAGCGCGGTTCTTCTCGCCTGCGATGCGGCCAAGGCGCGCGTGGAGCTCCTGCCGGGACTCGCAGGTGGTTCGCTGGTCGGCGCGGTGTTCGCCGGGCGCGCCCCAGGCGGCGATCCGGCCGGCCCAGTGGCGGATATCACCGGGCGGCGCGCTGACGCCGGGCTCGTGATCAACGGGACGGCCGCGCCGGTGCTCGGCGGCACGGTCGCCGATGTGGTCGTGCTCCCGGTGGCAACCGAGGCGGGCGAGGAGTGGGTCGCGGTTGACGCGGCGCAGCTCGCAGTGCGCGAGCTGGCAAGCATGGACAAAGTCCGCCGGGTGGCGAGGATCGAGGCACGAGAGGTGGTCGTGCCAGCGGACCGGGTGCTCGAAGGGCTGGCCGGCGTCGACGTGACCGACCTTGCCGCCGTGTTGTTCGGCGCGGAGGCCGTGGGGGCCGCGGCCTGGTGCGTGCGCGTGGCGGCCGATTACGCGAAGGTCCGTGCGCAGTTCGGCCGCCCGATCGGCCAGTTCCAGGGGGTCAAGCACATGTGCGCCCGGATGCTTGTGGCGCTTGAGCAGGCTCGCGCCGTGGTCTGGGACGCCGCGCGGGCGCTCGACGAGGCAGCGGCCGCGGGAGCTGACGCCTGCGATGCGATGACGGCGGGTGCGCGCCTGGCGGCAGCGATCGCCGCGGTGATCGCCACGGACGCGGCTGTGCGATGCGCGCAGGACTGCATACAGGTGCATGGCGGCATCGGCTACACGTGGGAGCATGACGCGCATCTGTACTACCGGCGGGTGCTGACCCTCCGCGCGCTGACCGGCTCCCCCACCCGGCGGGCGGAGCGCGTGGCCGAGATGGCGTTCGCGGGGGCGGCGCGTGGGCTGGATGTCGACCTGCCCGTGGAGGCGGCGCCGATGCGCGAGCGGATCAGGGACGAGATCGCCGCGATCGCCCCGCTTGACCACGACGAGCAGGTCGGCCGTCTGGCCGACGACGGCCTGGTCATGCCCCACCTGCCGGAACCCTGGGGCCGCGACGCGAGCCCGCTGGAGCAGATCCTCATACAGCAGGAGCTGCGCGCCGCGGGCGTCCGCCCGCCCGCTCTGGTGATCGGGGCCTGGGTGGTGCCATCGCTTGTCGCCTACGGCACGCCGCGCCAGCAGGAGCGGTTCCTCCCAGCCACGTTGCGCGGCCAAATGGTCTGGTGCCAGCTTTTCAGCGAGCCAGGCGCGGGCAGCGACCTGGCCTCGCTGCAGATGCGCGCGGAGCGGGCGGAGGGCGGCTGGACGCTCACCGGCCAGAAGATCTGGACCTCGCTCGCGCGCGAGTCGCAGTGGGCGATCTGCCTCGCCCGAACGGATGCTGCGAAACCCAAGCACGAGGGAATCACCTACTTCCTCGTCGACATGGCCTCGCCCGGCATCGACGTGCGTCCGCTGACCGAGATGACCGGGGATCAGCTGTTCAACGAGGTGTTCTTCGACGAGGTTTTCGTCCCGGACGAGATGGTGCTCGGCGAGGTCAACGAGGGCTGGAAGGTGGCGCGCAACACACTCGCCAACGAGCGGGTGTCACTTTCCTCGGGCGCGACAGCCGGGCTCACCGTTAAGGAGCTGCTCGATTCCGCCCGGCGTGCCGAGCTTGATCAGGCGGAACGCGAGCAGGTCGGCCGTCTGGTCTGCGAGGGCCATTCGCTCGCGCTGCTCGCCCTGCGGGTGACGCTCAGCCAGCTATCCGGCACCGAGCCCGGCGCGGCGGCGAGCGTGCGCAAGCTGCTCGCCATGGAGCACGCGCAGCACATCGCCGAGGCGTGCTGGACGATGCTGGGCGCGCGCGGCGCAATCGCCGGTGCGCTGACCTCGGGACCGGAGGGTTACTGGGGCCGCATGATCCTCGGCACCCGCGCGATGACGATCTACGGCGGAACCACGCAGGTGCAGCTGAACATCATCGGCGAGCGCATGCTCGGCCTGCCCCGCGACCCGTGATTTGACCTAGAAGACCACAACGACGAACGGCTGCCGCCGCGCGCGCCGCGACCGACCTGCGGGGCCCACGCCGGCGCCGTCCCACGCCAACGGCGCCCGAACCCGGCCGCGCAGCGCCCGCTGCGCCCAGTGCCAGCGGCGCCAGCGCCAGCGGATCTGCCATCCTCTTACAGGACCCACCCGCCCTTGGGGGCTTTGCCCTACTGCTGATTCTTGCCGGCTGTCAAGAGCCGCGCGAGGGGTGAATTCGATTCTGTGGATAACCCGCCGACCGTGGGCTTCGGCCAAGGCCGCCCTGCCGGCGGTCACCGGCCTCGCGCTCGGCGCGCTCGCGCTCGGGCCCGGGCTCGGCCGCGGCCTCCTGCTCTCCTACGACATGGTCTTCGTCCCTGACCCGCCGCTCACGGCCGCGGCGCTCGGCTTGTCGGGCGGGCCGCCGCGCGCGGTGCCGAGTGACGCCGTGGTTGCGGTCCTCTCCCACGTGCTGCCGGCCGACCTGGTGCAAAAGGCGGTGCTGCTGGCGATATTCACCCTCGCCTGCTCGGGCGCCGCCGCGTTGCTGTGCGGCTTTGCGCTGCCCGCGCGGCTCGCCGCGGGTGTCTACTACACCTGGAACCCCTACGTGGCCGAACGGCTGATACTCGGGCAGTGGGCGCTGCTGCTCGGCTACGCCGGGCTGCCGTGGGTGCTGCACGCGCTGCGCGCCGGAGTCGACCGCTGGCCGGGCATCGCCCGGCTGTGCCTCGCCCTGCTGCCCGCCGCGATCGGCGGCTTCGCCGCCATGAGCATCTCCGCGCTTGTGGCGGCGCCTGCGGCCGTGCTTGCGCGTGCGGAGCGCTCGCGGCGCCGCCGCGCCGTCGTGACCGTGACACTGGCGCTCGGCGTGCTCAGCCTGCCCTGGCTGATCCCGTCGCTTGCGCATCCGGTCCACACATCGGCCGCTGGCGTGGACGCCTTCGCCGCGCGCGCGGACACCCCGTTTGGGTCGGTGGGCAGCTTGGCGTTGCTCGGCGGAGCGTGGAACGCGCAGACTGTGCCCGCGGGCTACGGCGGCGCCGCGTCCGCGCTGTGGCTGGTGCTCGCCGCCGCTGGCATCCTCGGCTACCGCCGCGATGCGCGCTGGCCAGGGCTCGGCATCGCCGCGGTCGCCGGCTTTGCGATCGCGCTCATCGGCGTCGCCGCCGCAGGGCGGGAGATGCTGCGCGGCCTGATAGGTGTCTGGCCAGGGTTCGCCGTGCTGCGTGACGGCCAGCAGTTCGTGGCGCCTCTGGCGCTGGCGGAGGCGGCGGGACTTGGCGCGCTCGTCGGGTGGTGTGTCAGGGCGCGGCAGCCGTTCGGGATCAGGGGGGCAAAGCCCGGCCATGCGGGCCGCAGCGACCCGCTGGCCGTCGTGGCGATGGCGGCTGGGTTGGTTCTGCCCGTCGTCCTGCTGCCGGGCCTCGCGTGGGGGGCCGCGGGGCGGCTTCGCCCGGCGCAGCTGCCCGCGGACTGGCTGCGGGCGCGCGCGGTGCTCGATGCCGGCCCATCAAGCGGCAGCGCGCTGTTGCTGCCGTGGGCAGCGTACCGGCGGTACGGCTGGAACCATGGTGAGGCGATGCTCGATCCATGGCCACGGCTGTGCGCGCGCAGCGTGATCTGGAATGACGCCGTGCAGGTGGGCGACCGGGTGGTGGCTGCGGAAGACGCCACCGCGCGCCGGCTCACCCCGCTGATCACGTCGCAGGCGCCGCTCACCGCGCCGCTGCGGGCGGCCGGTGTCCGCTATGTGATCGTGGACGCGGGCTGGCCACCGGGCGATGCGTCACCCGGACGCACGCTGGCGCGGCGGCTCACCGGCGCCGCGGTGGTGCTAGCCGGACCGCACATCGTCGTGTACCGGCTGGCCAACGGGGGTTGACGGTGCCGGGTGCGAAGCCGCAGGGACTGAAGGCGCCGCGACGAAATGCATGGCCATCCGCCAGTGGCCGCCATATCCAGGATGCCGCTCGGACGCGATGAGCCGCGCACCAAGCGGCTCCACCACCCGCTTGACTCGGCCGGCGGGCAGCGCGTGCATCCGCATCGGCGCCGGATAGCCGAAAACCGACAGCTGGAACCAGGCGATCACCCGCTGCGGCGCATAGGCATAGGCAAAGCCGCGCGGTGTGCGCAGGTGCCGCTCGGGCACGAGCAGCGCGATGGCCCCTCCCGCCCGGACCACCCTGGCGAACTCGGCGAGATAGCGCGCGGCAACCGGCGGCGGCAGATGCTGGAGGACAAGGCTCGAATAGACCAAATCGAACGAACCGTCGGCGAACAGGCGCAGGTCCGGCGCGTCATTGGATAAGAAGGTGCATCGCGTGACCGCGGAGTTGATTGCGCGGGCTTGCGCGAGCATCGGCGCCGAGATGTCGACGCCGGTGACGGCCGCAAAATGGTCCGTGAGAGCCGCAGTAAGACGGCCCACGCCGCAGCCGAAGTCGAGGGCGCGCTCGCGCCGGGCGCACAGGCCAAGGCGATCGAGGACGGCGATGGCGTCGCCTACTTCCCTTCGGCCGCTGGCGAGCAACTGTGCCGGGTCCCACCGGCCGCCTCTGCGGGAGTGGTCCACGCATACGGCCCAAAGCGGGTCGGTTTGGCCGAGCTTGGCCCAGCTCGTCCTGACCTCACCGAGCGGGTCGCGCCTGGTCCCGGCGACGAGGTCTGCCGAGCCTCGCCGGGCATGCCCGATCACGGCTGCCGCGCGGCGGCGGCCACCGAGCCGGGCTCGAGGACAGTGCCGAACGCGGCGAGCGTGGCCTCGCCCGCCCGCGCCAGGGGTAGCGGCAGCGGAGCGTGCCGCTCGATGTCGTCGGGGCGGCTGCCGCGTTTGAGGTTCAGCCAGATCGATGCGATCTCACACAAGGCGCTCGCCCCGTGGCGCTGCACGGAAAAGGTGGAGCCAGGGACATCCCGCCATGCCACCGGTATCTCGGTTACCGCGGCGCCAAGCTGGATGCACCGGGCGATCAACTCGACGTCGAAGGAGAACCCGGCGGCACGCATCCGCGCGGCTGCCGCCCGAGCGAGCGGTCCGGAGAAGAACTTGAAGCCACACTGCGTGTCGGTCGCGCCCGCGACGATCGTTCGGGCGAACCGGCGGAACATGGCCGCCCCAGCGGTGCGGAACATGCTGTGTCGCGCCTCGACAACCGAGCGACGGTGTGCCCGAGAGCCGATGACGGCCGCGTGGCCGGTCCCGAGCAGCCGGACGGCGAGGTCTAATGCGGATAGGTCGGTTGCCATGTCCGCATCGCAAAACCCGATGAATGGAGCGCGGGTGGCGAGCAGCCCCGCACGCACGGCGGCGCCCTTACCGCGCTTGGCACAGTGCATGAGCCGCACGGGAGTGGGCTCTGCGGGCCAACTGCGCACGATGTCGGGAGTCTCGTCGGTGCTCGCGTTGTCCACAACCAGAATGGACGCGCTGACCGGGAGCGCCGCTGCCTTCCTTGTGAGCAGGCTTAGTCCGACGGGAAGGCGCCTGGCCTCGTTGTAGGCGGGCACGACGATCTCGAGTAGCACCGGGTGCCCCCCCGGTGTCTGATCCCTCATCACGCCGTCCGGCCGGCCTTACCGCGAACCGTAGTTGTACAGCGGTTGGTTGACTGGCTTGGCCGCTCCAGCGCCGCCGACGACGCTGGAAGCCAAGAAGCTGGCCCCGGCGGCAAGCATGGCACCGATCACAATCGCGACAAGCAGGCGAACCATCGCACCTCCTCCGGGAGCAAGCACTGCCAACCGCGGCACCGAAGGTCCGCGGCGTGTCAGCGAACGGGCAGAGATCACGTTAAAACGCGCTATGGGCGACAGACTAGATCGGTTGCACTAAAGAGCCGGGTTTCATTACTCAAAAGTAGTAAATTATGACTTTTTGTAATGAAGTATCCACTCTAAGTGAGGTCACGTGATTGGAAAGGCGCCCCCCATGCGAGATCGGCAACCAGGCGGGCGACGATGACCACACACAGCAGCTGCGGGACCGCGCTCCACAACAGGTTCAGCGCCGGGCCCTGGTATTCCGCCATGCGCAGGTGCTGCCCGACCGCGGCGGACGCGGACGCCGTCACCATCAGGGCGCACACCACCCATGGCCGCAGCAGTTGCCGTGCCAGCCGCGAGACGGGCTGAAGGTGGACGGCGACGCCGAAGCAGGCGGTCGCGGCCGGCAACATGACCGCGCCCGGGTAGCCAGCTACCCACAGGCCAGCCGCTGCGGTGAGGGGCATTGTCACGAGCAAGCGCGCGGCGCCGAAACGACGGCGGTGTGCGATCTCGGCAAGTGCGGGAAGCGGCGCGAGTCCCTGCGGGCGCGCGAGTATCAGCGCAAGCAGGAAGAGCAGCCCCATCGCGGCGAGGCCGCCAAACAGCGCGCGGCGGTAGGTGATGTCGGGCAGATACTGCAGGCGGACCTCCGCGTAGCTGCCCGCCGGGATGATCCACGCCTGTTTCCACCCGTCGACCCTGACCGGGCGGAGCACGGCCGTGCCGATGCGCGCCTGCCAGCCGGGGTTGAAGTTCTCGTTTATCTCGAGATACGACTGCTGGCTCGCGGCGACAAGCAGGATCCGGTCCGATGTGGTCCAGCGGGCCACGCTGACCGCGGCCTCGTACCGCCGGTTTGGCCGGGCCGGCCGGGCCGCGACCGACCGGGATCCGAGGTGGTCGACGACGGCGGTGTCGAGGGCGAACGCGTCCGTGGCGCGCTCATAAAGCTCATTGGCGCCCAGGCCGACCGTGACGGGCCCGCACGCGGCGAATTGCATTGGCTGGCCGGTGAGCAGGTCGGAGTAGGTGCCGGACACCGTTGTGGCCAGGGTGGTGCCGTTGAGCGTGAGCTGCGGCCCGCTGCCGCACGGCAGGGTGAGAGGTGCCCGAGAAGGATCGGTGGCTGGCGGGACGCCCGGGATCGTCACGTCGGTGATCTGGAGCGGCGTCTGCTGCGTTGTCTGCAGCGGGAAGAAGGCGATGCGAAGGCGATCCGTGCGCATGGGCTGAAACGAGAGCTTGCTTCGCCGCCCAACGATCCATCCGCCGCCGAACTGAGCGGGGGTGGAACCGGTGACGACGACCTTGGTCGGCGGCGCCGCCCCAGGCGGCCGCGTGATCGTGAGCTGCCTGATGGTGCGCCGGGCGGCCCACGAGATCGTCAGCCAGGGTTCGCGGTCGCTGGCGCCGGCGATCCACGTGGTCGATGAGTCGCCGTCGAATGCCGCGCGTGGCAGTTGCTGCGGCGCGGGCATCCATGTGGAGCTTGCCCTCACCAGCGGCGCGCTCGCCGTGACGCGCGCATATGCCTCGATCAGGGCCGGGTAGGTCAAGGTGGCGGTTCCGTACAGCTGCGCGCGGTAGGGGGCATGAGCGTAGAAGGTGTGATTGAAGCCGAACTCTTCCTCCACTGGCCTCGCGAGCTGCGGCGAGCACACCCACCGGGCTGGCGTGGGCATGCAGCCCGGCGCCGGCGCCTCGGAGCGGGACATGACGACAGCCGACGGGTCCTCGCCGCCTGGCGTGGTGAGATCCGGCAGCCGGATCGTCCTGCCAGGCGAGATTCCGTTGAAGGAGATCTCGGAGATCGCGACCTGCGAGCCGAGCTTCGGATGGGGCGCGTATGCCAGGCCGGCAATCCTTATCCGCAGCCAGGTCGTGGCGCCGGCGGGCACCGCAAGCACCTGTGGCGAATCGGTTCGGCTGACCCGCTGGAGGATCTGGCCGGCGGCCGTCTGCACCGCGACCCGCGTCACCGGAGGGCCGATGACCCGATCGACCACGAATCCAACTTTGACCCCGGGCAGGCTCACCCGGTGGCCGAAATCGACCCGGATCCACTGCCCGACCGGGCCGTCCCAGCTGCCGGACTTCCACGCGGTACGGAAGTCGTGGTCAAGCGCGGCATAGGGCAGGTAACCGGTCGCGTCCTGGGCGGGAATGCCGCCGATTTCGGCCGCTGAGGAGGATGCTGTCACGTCCTTGATGCCCTGGTATTGAGCCACGCTCAGGTAGCGCTGCCAGCCAGGTTCCAGATAGTCGTCCGCCGCGTAGAACGTTGTGGCGGGTTCGCCCGCGGCCAGTGTGGCGGAGCGGGCAATGCGGGGTTCGCCGAAGCCCACGACGCGCCGGCGAAGCGCGTCCGAGACGACCGACTGCCGTGCCCGGATGGACCTCGCATCGGAGTTCAGCAGGACCGGCCGGTCTGGTGGCAGCAGGCCCTCGTCGGCGAGCGTGAGCAGTGTCTCAGGCGCACCGTAGACCCGCACAGGCCGGCTCACCGGTGCGACGCTCGCGATGTCGGCCGCGCCGGCCACCTCGTAAACGGCCAGCGGCCGGTAGGGCGGGTCGAAGGCCGTTGCGGCATCTGCGGCCTGCACGGCGCCAGCGAACGGATGAGACCGGTCATAAAAGGTCGCGGCGAGCCGCAGCCCGGGTGAGGAGTTGAGCGCCTGCAGGACCCGCGAAGGATAGGCGCCGTCCAGGTCCGGGCGGATGAGGTCGTTGCGCACAAGGACGTACCGCACGCCGATCCTGGCCAGTATCTGGGCGAGGCCGGACGAGCCTTCGCCGTCGGTTAGCCGCGTGTCGATGGCATCGAGCAGCCGGGTGAGCCCGATCGAGCCCTCCGGCACGACCGCGCGCGCTGCCCAGCGGACGGTGGACAGCGGCTGCATCACGTCGTCGAGCGGCCGTCCCCACAGGTACTCACCGAAGCGCGCGCCAGGAACGACAAGCACGGCCTGATCTCCCGCGTGGCGGTTCAGCCATCGGGTGGCGTTCACCCAATAGTCGGGGATCTGCTGGAAATCTCCCGACGAGGAGAGCCCGTTGGTGAACGCGGGCAGCGCCACGCCCGCGATGGCGAAGGCGGTGAGCGCGCTGACCGCCGTGCGCAACCGGGGAAACCGAAGTGGCGCCAGCATGTGCGCCAGGCCGATGGCGATCGGGAGCCGGACAAGCGGATCGAACTTGCGCACGTTGCGCATTGGCGCGAGCGGGCCGTCGATGAAGTGGCGGATCGGCTCGGCAAGCGGGTTGCCGAGGCCGCCCACGTAACCAGCGGTGATGATCAGCAAGCCGATGACCAGCGTCCACAGCAGGAACCGGCGGTCGGCGAGCCCGCGGCGGGCGATGCCCGCGAGGCCAAGGCCCGCCACAAGCCCGGTCAGCAAGATCAGCGGAATCTGCACGGTGAGCGCGTAACCAACCGGCCACCACGGCTGCCCGTTGACGATGACGTAGTTGACCCAGTCTTCCGTCCCGCGCAGCGTGTTGGTCAGGCTGGTCACCGCGGTGGTGATCGACGCGCTTTCCGTATAGGGCAAGAACGAGAATCCGTACTTCCCCAGCAGGACCAGCGGCACCGCCCACCACAGGGTGGCGAGCGCCACAGCGATCAGCCACCAGCCGAGGATCCGCCACCGCGGCGCGTTGCGCTGGCCGGTGAGCAGATAAATCACCGGCGGGATCAGCACCGCGAGGGTGGCGGTCGCGTTCAGGCCGCTGGCCAGCGCGACGGCGACCCCCGACCAGAGCGCGGCTCGCGCCCGCGGGCCGCCCCGCATGGCGGTGACGAGCGGCAGGATGATCCACGGCAGCATCGCGGCCGGCAGGAACTCCGAAGAAAGCTGGCCGAGAAGGCCGAGCCCGCGCGGGCACATCGCGTAGGCGAGGCCTGCCACCATTTGGGTCATCGGCGTGCCCGCGCCAAGACGCGCCGCCAGCCTGGTCGTGCCGGAAAACGCCGCGATGAGGACCGCCGCCAGCCACAAGCGCTGGACTACCCACGGTTGAAGCGCCGCGAGCCGCCCGAGCCAGAAGAAGGGCCCCATCGGGAACAGGTAGCCGGTTGCCTGGTTCTGGAGCTGGCCAAACTGGGCCGGATCCCACAGATGAAGCGCTCTGGCGAGGAACCCTGCGGGGTTGACCGCCATGTCCAGCTTGGTGTCGGCGATGATCCTGCCTGGCCGGGTGAGGAAGGCGAGCACGGTGAGCAGGAGGCAGCAAACGGCCATCCAGATCGACCGCCGCAGTCGCTCGTCCAGGCCTGTTGGCGGGCGTCCCGCGGGGGTGTCCCCGGGCTCGAGCAGCCACTGCGTGACTGGCTGTATCGGCCTGCCCAGGCTGCGGGTGGCTAGCCTGGTCGCCGAGGTCACGCTCGTCGGCCCGCCTCCTCGACCTCGTGCCCGAGCAGACGCTCGAGTGGTGTCGGCTCGCGGAGCTCGGTCACGTCGGTCGCGCGTTGGGCGACGATGTCGCGCACCGGTCCTTCCGCGACGATGCCATGGCTGCCGTCGGCATCGTGATAGCGGACCAGCCGTGCGGCGCCGCCGCGCGAACTACCGCACTGGATAGCCGCTGAGACCAGCGCGGCGAATCGGTCGGCGCTGCGGTCCCAGCCGAAACACGCCGCCCATCGACGGCATGCGGCCTGGATGTTCGCGCGGCGCCCGGGGTCAGCGAGTTCCTTGACCGCCTGCTCGACGGTGTCCTCGAGCGTGTCACCCGCCGCGACCAGCCATCCGGTCTCACCGTGACGCACCGCGTCGCGCAGGCCGTCCACGTCGTAGGCGACGGTGGGGACCCCGAGCGCGGCGGCTTCCAGCACGCAAAGTCCCCATCCCTCGCCTTGCGAGGTGTTGAGGTGCAGCAGCGAGCCCGCCACCAGCGCGGTCTTGTCCTGTTCTGGAAGGTAGCCGCGCAGCCGGACAACCTCGCTCAGACCACGCGCCGCGGTCTCGTCGGCCAGCTGCTCGGCCTGCGGCCCGCGGCCGATGACATCGATGGTCACGCCCGCGCCAGCGAGCCTCGCCGCCACGTCAAGCAACCGCAGCACGCGCTTGTGCGCGACGAGCCTGCCCACCCACGCAAGCCGAGCTGCGGGCGCGGCAGGATGGCTGGCAGTGACCTGAACGACCCCGTTCGGGACCAGGTAGACCGGGCCCTGCCAGCGCAGCCTTTCCCGCATCGCGCGCTCGGTGGACAGCGAGACGGCGATGCAGGCATGCCGCCGGTAGGTCCGCCGCGCCACCGGGCCTTCGAGCAGCCGGCCGATCCACGCGAGCCAGCCGGGGAAATGAACCCCGAACTGGCGGTCGTGGACGTGGTGCATGACGCAGAACACAGGGATCCGCCGCGGCAGCACCCACGGGGTGAAGAACGGGATGCCGTTCTGGCAGTCCGCGATGGCGTCGAACGAGCGGCGGTGCATCGTCAGCCACGCCAGAACCAGCGGGTAAACCGAGAAGCGGCCGCCCATGCGGATCACGTCGACCCCATCGCGGCGATCCCGCCGCCGCTGGCCAGGCGCGCGGCAGGTGACGAAGCTGACCGTTGCGCCGCGGCGCACGAGCCGGCTCGCCATCTCCCAGGCGTACCGCTCGGCCCCACCGGCATCCGGATGCCACGGATCACGCCAGTTGACGATGGCGATCCGCCTGCCATCCAGCCCAAACAGCGTCACGTCTGCGGGCCGCCCTCCGGTTGCGCGATCGGGGCGCCGGGCGCCGGCCGCGGTGCGTGCCGGCCCGGCCGGCTCTGTCCGACGAGCCGGTACAGCCGCTGAGCCGGCCGCTCTATGCAGAAGTAGCCGGCCGTTGACGCCGCGACGGTCGCCAGCCCGACGGCGATGAAGATTGCGATGACTTCGGCGGTGCTATAGACGCCGTGGTGGAAAACGTCCTTCAGCCCGGTCGCGTTGAAGAACGCGAAGATAATCAGGAACTGCCAGAGGAACACGCCATATGAGATCTTGCCCAGAAAGCGCATGACACGATTTCCGAGCAGCCTGTTGACCGTGGTCGGCGCCGGTGGCTGGAACGCGGCCGACGCGACGACCACGGCCCCGACGATGGTGTACAGGCCGGTCCTCATCTCGCTGCTCCACACGTCGGGAATCCCGGGCGCCTCGGTGCCTGTGATAGGCGTGCAGGCGATGGCGAACACAAGTGCGGCGATCAGCCAGCACGCGCCAGAGGAGAACGCCACCGTGCGGCAGAACCGGCGCACCGGGGTGTCGTAGCTGGACTCTGTTTGCGCCCACACCGTGACGACCGCGATGGCCATACCCGCGGCGAACCAGGTGGCAAGGCGGGGCAGGGTGTCCCCGAGCCAGAACTGCTTGCTCGGGTAGAACGTGGCGATGATGAACACATAAGACGACGCGGCCATCGCCGCTATCCCGCCGAGCAGTCGCCGCGCCCGCAGGTCGACGTCGGCGCCGGCGCCGCTCGCGAACCAGCCGAGCGCGGCGGCGATCAGCGGGAGCGCGAGGTAGAAGCAGACTTCCACCGACAGGGTCCACATCTGGGCGAGACCTGGCGCGCCTGTGCCCGTCCACCACGGATGTGGGTCGTAGGTCTGGAGCAGGAGCAGGTATTGCGCCCACGTCCATGATGAGTGGGCGTGAGCCGGGTTGAGTGTCGGCAGCGCGATAAGAACGACGGCCCAGTACACCGGCAGTATGCGCAGCGCACGCCGCCACAGGTAGGACAGGACGTGCGGCGGCTGGCTGCCGTGCAGCGCGGCGCGCGCCCACGGGCGGTAAAGCAGGAGCCCGGAAAGGGTGAAGAAGACCGGCACTCCGATGTCGCCGCGTGATACGACCCACGACGCGGGGGAGCCGGTGTAGGCGAAACCTGTTCGCCCACCAACGTGCACGGCGAGCACCGCGAACGCGGCGATGGCGCGCAGGCCATCAAGCGCGTTCTGGTGACCCGAGACCGTGGGGGTCGACGAATGCCTCACGATACCCCTTACCGCACCAAAACCCTGGTGCCGGTCAACAGGTTACCGCCGAGTTCGCGGCGCGCCGGAGGCGTCGCCGCCACGCCGCCGCAGGACCATGAGCAGGTTCCAGGTGAAGACCTCGCGCGCTCCGGGGACCCGCAGCAGCGGCCTGGTCCAGCCGGGCAGATAGCGCGGCGCCGCATCTACAAGCTCGGCGTCGCTCGCCGAACGCGCCCAGCGCAGCGCCTGGGCGACCGACACCGGATAAAGACCCTGGCCGTAACGGTTCTTGGGCGGCTGTCCATATCGGCGCTGGTAGCGCCGGGCGGCCCGCTCACCGCCGAGATAATGCCACGGCGAGGTCTCGTGCCCGCCCCACGGGGAGAGCCAGTTGGTGAACGCGCAGAAGATGATGCCGCCCGGGCGCGTCACCCGGATCATCTCGGCCAGCATCCGCTGCGGATCACCGATGTGTTCGAGGACGTTCGACGACAGGCACACCTCAACCGCCGCGCTGCGGATGGGCAGGGCGTCCGCGCTGCCGAGCACGCTTCCCGGCGCGGGCGGGCCCTCGCTGGCCAGCTCGCCCGCGTCCGCGTCCACGCACAGCGCGCGGGCGCCGGCCGCGCGCAGGGCCTGGACGAAGAACCCGGGTCCGCCGCCCACGTCCAGGACCAGGCTGCCGCGCAGGTTCGTGTACTGGCCAAGCTGGCTGACTGTGTCAGCGGCCAGCGTGGTGTAATAGCGCGCAGCGTCCGCCTGCTCGGTGCGAAACGCGCGCAGCAGGCGCACGGCGCGCGCCAGGTCCGCACGAAATGGCGGCGCCGGCGGCCGGGACGCGACTCCCCTCATGAGGGTCCACCTAACAGACCTTGGGCCGTAACGCCAAATCGGGTCATCGTCGGCGGCGCGAGTCCAGATCGTCCTGGTACGGTCCGTCCGTGGGACCCCGTACGGATCTGACCCCGGCCGGGTCGGTCGGCGAGCACACTCGTCACAGCTCGACGCCGGCCACGCGGCTGGACATCATCCGTGTCGTGTGCGGCTTGCTCGCCGGGGTCGGCGTGACGCTTGGCGTGCTCGCCGCCGTTGGCGGCGGCGGGCATCATGGCGGTGCCCCCCGCCCGGTGGCCGTCGCCCCGGTGGTTGTCGACTCCGTGCCGACGGGCGCCCCATCGCCCGTGGCGCTGGACCAGCAGTGGTCGGCCTACTCCAACCAGGGCACATGCGCCGACTGGGTGGGCGGTGACGGGGTGTCGGCGGTGCGGCTGAGCCGGTCGCAGATTGCCTGGTTCTTTTCCGACAGCTACCTGGGCCCAGCGGGGCCCGGCATCGGTTTTTCGCACTTGAGCGGGTTCGTGCACAACCTCGTCGTCATGCAAACCACCACGGGCAGGAAAGCCACGTTCGTGACGCTGACCGGCGGCGGCGCCTGCGCGGGCCCACGCGCGCCTGGCGAGGCCGCCTCAGTCGTGTCGCCGCGGGGAATCCAGCCAGATCGGCATCAGCGTTACTGGGCCGCCGACGGTGTGCGGGTCGGCCGGCACGTGCTGAAGCTCTACAACCGCTACCTGCCAGGGCCGCCGCCGTTCACCCCGGTGGGAACCGCGATCGCCAGCTTCGGGGTGGACCAGCTCGCCCGGGCGGCCCGCGGGCCCGCGTACGGCGGCGTGGCGCGACCGCGGATCACCGTGCTGCCCGCCTACACCCCACCCGGCGGCGGCACCCCCATCATCTGGGGCGCGGCGCTGCTCCGCGTCCGCGGCACCGTCTACGTCTACGGCTGGCAGAGCCCTGATCTGCGCGGGAACGCCAAGCAGGCCTACCTCGCGCGGGTGGCCGCCGCGCGCCTTGCCCACTTCTCAGCCTGGCGGTTCTACGCCGGCGGCGGCGCCTGGGCGGCCGGGCAGCAAAGCGCTCGGCCCATCGAGTCGGCTGGTTCGGCTCTCAATGTCTCGACCGGCTTCAGCGTCGTGCCGGTCGCTGGCCGTTACTGGCTCGTCGAGCAGGCGGTGCAGGCAGGCAACCCGGACATCGACGCCATTGCGGCACCGGCGCCGTCCGGGCCGTTCGATCCGGCCTCACGGATCCTGGTGTACCGCTCGGCCGACATTGGGCTCGACCCGGCTCATGACTACCGGATCATGTACGAGGCGCGCGTCGAGCCCGCGCTTTCCGACCGGCGCACCCTGGTGATCAGCTACAACGTCAACTCGGTGGGCGTCACGGCCGGATGCGTGCCGCTGTCCGCCTTCACCAACACGATTACCCAGCCGCGCTTCATCGCCGTGCCGCGCGCCGTCTTCAGCCCGGCGCTGCCCGTTTCGGCGCAGCGTTACTCCGTATCGGCGGGACCCTCGCCATATCCACCGATCATCAGCAAGAACCCGTCGCAATGGTTCAACGCATGGGCCTATCCGCACGGCTGCCCGCCGGTTCCGCCGGTGGCAGACCTCGCCGCGCATCAATCGGCGGGAGCTGTGTGGCTGGAATGGCCAAGCGCGGGGATTGGCCTGCGGTACCGGGTCTACCTGCGCACGCTCGGCAGCGGCCGCTACATCCTGGTGCGAACATTGCGTACGCCGGGAACCAGGCTCACGGGCCTGGTTCCCGGCCGGACGTATCAGGTCCACATCGTGGGCGTCAATGCCAAGCACCAGACCGGCCATGGGCCGGTAACCACGGTCAAAGTCCGATAACCTCGTAAAGTTACTATTCGGTATACGTCCTGGCTTGTGACGTTGATCACGTCCTAGTCTTGTGCCACGCTTGTGCGGTCGCCGAGGTGGTCACACGGCTGTGGCGGCCGTGCTGCATCAGGAGGAACCTGTGCTGCGTATCGTTGGCTCAATGCTTGCCGGGCTTGGCGCTTTCTTCCTGGTGCTCGCCGTGCTGCTGCGCTTCTACCTTCCCAGCCAGCTTGTCAAGTTCCCGCTGGATGAATACCAGATCGCGACGTTGCGCGCCGATAATGCCAGCTACTTCAGCGCCGCCAAGCTTCGCGAGCTGACCGGCGTCTCGGTGACGGCGACAAACACCCTCCGCGGAGACGTGGCGGCCAGTAACGGCGACACCGCGGTGTGGGATGAATTCACCGCGGTGAAGGACGAGACCAACAACGTTGATTTCAATTACACGCAAATGCGCGGCCCGTTCGACCGCAGAAGCGGTTTGCTGAGCAATTGCTGCGGCGCGAGGCTGACCAATGGGTCGGTCCAGCTGCCGAGTCACATTCACATGTCGGGCCAGGGCTTCGTGTGGCCGTTCAGCGCGGAAAAAAAGACCTACATGGTGTTCGACAACACCTTGGCGCGGGCGATGCCGGCCACCTACGCGGGGACAGCCACGGTGGACGGCATGCAGACCTATCGCTATGTCGAGCACGTCTCGGCCACCCAGGCAGGCACCCAGACCTTGCCCGGCTCGCTTGTCGGCATGAAGGACCAGCCGTCCGTTACACTCCCTGAGTACTACGAGGCGACCAACACGTTCTGGGTGGATCCACTCACCGGCGGCCCGGTCAGCGTTGAGCAGAACGAGACGCTGACCCTGCGGGACAGCGGCGGGATCACCCGCCTGGTTCTGTTCCAGGCCGACCTGAAGTTCACTGCGGGAAGCATCCGGAGCTTTGTCGCCAACGACCGCAAGGGCCACAACAAGATCACGCTGCTCACCTCCATCCTGCCGCTGATCCTGCTGCTCGCCGGGCTGGTGCTGCTCATCGTCGGGATCGTGCTCAGCGTGCTGCGCCGTGGGGCGGCCCGTGAGAGCGTCGGCGAGGAGGAGGGATTCCAGCCGCAAGATCAAGGGCTGGCGCCGCACTGACCGCGGCTGAAACTAGAACACGTTGCAGTTTTACCCGGCGCGAAGTTAGACTCCGCACGTGCGGACCCGGGTGAGTGAGCAGTTCGGGATCGAGTTCCCCATCTTCGCGTTCAGTCACTGCAGGGACGTGGTCGCCGCCGTCAGCAAGGCGGGCGGGATGGGCGTGCTCGGCGCGCTGTCCTTCACCCCCGACGAGCTTGAGCTTGAGCTGAAGTGGCTGGACGAGCACGTCGAGGGCAGGCCCTACGGCGTCGACGTCGTCATGCCCGCCTCATACGAGGGCTCGGGGCTGGACGTCGACTCCCCGGCGGACCTGTTCGCCGCGCTGCAGCGGATGATCCCCGAGGGTCACCGGACCTTCGTCGAGAACCTTCTCGCAAAGCATGGCGTTCGGAGTGCCTCAGCGGAGGGCGACGCGGGGCGTTATCTGCTCGGATGGACAGACGCGACCGGCCGGCCGCAGGTGGAAGTGGCGCTGCGGCACCCGATCGCGCTGCTCGCCAACGCGCTCGGCCCGCCGCCGGCCGACGTCGTCGAGCAGGCGCACCGCCAGGGGGTAGCGATGGCGGCGCTCGCCAGCAGCCCACGTCACGCCGACAAGCAGGTCAACGCCGGCGTGGACATCATCGTGGCGCAGGGCACCGAGGCCGGCGGTCACACCGGGGTGGTCTCCACCATGGTCGTCGTGCCGGAGATCGTGGACGCGGTGGCGCCGCGCCCCGTGCTCGCGGCGGGCGGCATCGGGCGGGGGCGCCAGGTGGCGGCGGCGCTGGCGCTCGGCGCGGAGGGCGCCTGGACCGGCTCGGTGTGGCTGACGGTCGCCGAGGCCGACACGCCGCCCGCGATTCGCGACCGCCTGCTGGCCGCGACCTCGCGCGACACGGTCAGGTCGCGCTCGATGACGGGCAAGCCGGCGAGGTTGCTGCGCAGCGACTGGACCGACGCGTGGGAAGACGCGGCCTCGCCCGGCGCGCTGCCCATGCCGCTGCAGTTCATGCTCATCTCGGACGCGCTCAGGCGGGTGTCCACGGCCGCCGCCGCCGACTTGGCCGCGATGCCAGTCGGCCAGATCGTGGGCGCCATGAACAAGGTGAAGCCGGCGCGCGACGTCATCTTCGAGATGGTGGCCGAATACCTCGAGACGCTGGAGCGCCTGGGCCGCATCTCCGCGAGCTGACCGGTACCGACACCCCTTATCCCGAACGGCTGCCGCCCCTCGGCGCCCCCACCCGCGCCCGGGTGCCTTACACAGCAACAGCGGAGGCCACCGCTGTTGCGGGAGGGGCGCCGCGAGGTGATCAGCGGCCCCGGTACACCGCCGGGCGTTTCTCGGCGAAGGCGCGCGCGCCTTCGCGAGCGTCGCGGGACGCGATAACCGGCCAGCCGATCGCATCGGAGATCTTCAGCGCCTCCTCCTCCGCCATCCGCTCGGTCTCGCGGTAACAGCGCAGAATGGCCCGAACCGCCAGCGGGCCGCACGCCGCGATCTGCGCGGCGATCTCGCGCGCCACCGTGAGCGCGGACCCATCCGGCACCACACGGGTGATCAATCCCATCGCGAGCGCCTCAGCCGCGGTGACCGCACGGCCGGTGAGCAGGATGTCCATAGCGTGGGCGTAGGGGATCTGGCGAGGCAGCCGTATCGCGGCGCCGCCCATGGGAAACAGCGCGCGCCGCGCCTCGAACAGCCCGAACGTCGCTCCCACGCCCGCCACCCTGATGTCGGTGCCGAGCAGCAGTTCGGTGCCGCCCGCCACGGCATGGCCCTCCACGGCGCAGACGAGCGGCTTGCCCGGCCTGGCCTCGCGCAGGAGCCCTTTCCAGTGCAGGTTCTCGATTTCTGCCACCCGCCTACGCACCCGAGCGTCCTCGGAGGGGCGGCTCATGCCCTTGAGGTCGGCGCCAGAGCAGAACTCGCCACCAGCCCCGGTCAAGATCCCGGCCCGCACTTCGGCTCGCGTGTCGATGTAGGCGAACGCATCCGCCATGCCAACGAGCATGTCGGTGTCGAGCGCGTTCTTCGCGGTCGGCCGGTTCAGCGTGACGATCACCACTGGCCCGTCTTGCTCCACCTGGCAATGCGGCGTGGCGATGGGCAGCGCAACCGTGCTCATAGTCGCCTCCAGGCTCGCCGCATTCGGTTGGCCGTGCGGTCGGTCCAGTTCACGCCGGGGTCCAATGCGCGGCAATTGAGAACAGATTCTAGTTAGCGTTGCCGATGCCGGGCAGCCCTTGTGACCATAAACGAGAACGTGATCTACTTACGGACGGGCATCCATTCGGTCACTAAAACGAACAAGGGAAGGCGAACGGATGGGGTCGCTGGGCTTCTGGCGGCTGGCCAAGGCGGAACCGCGCTGGATCGCCGCGATCGACCCTGACGGCACCGAGTACACGGCCGGCGATCTGGTGGCCCGGGTCAACCAGCTCACCCACGCGCTGCGGGAACGCGGTCTGCGTCCGGGCGACGGGATCGCGAGCCTGCTTCCGAACGGCGTGGGGGCCCTCGAGGTCTATCTGGCCGCGCTGCAGTCCGGCTGGTATTTCACCCCGGTCAACTGGCACTTCACCGGCCCGGAGATCGCCTACATTCTGACCGACTGCGAGGCGAAGGCGTTCTTCGCGGATGCCAGATACGCCGCGCAAGCCGTTAAGGCCGCAAACCTTGCTGGGCTGCCTGCGGCGGCGCGCTTCAGCTACGGGGATCTGCCCGGGTTCCTGCCGGTGGCAGATCTGCGATCCGGTCAGCCGGACGGCATGCCGGATGGCCGCGTCGCGGGCGTCACCATGCACTACACCTCAGGCACCACGGGCCGGCCGAAGGGCGTCCGGCGGGACCTGCCTGGCCTCGACCCCGACGATCTGGGCGAGCTGATGAGCCTGCTGCTGCAGATGTTCGGCGTGACTATTGGCCAGCCTAATGCGCACTTGGTCACCTCGCCGAACTACCACACCGCGGTGACCCAGTTCGGCGGGACCGCGCTGCAGATGGGTCACACGATCGTCTATATGGACAACTGGGATCCGGTCACGGCGCTGGAAAAGATTGAGACCTACCGCGTGACAAGCTCGCATATGGTGCCGACACATTTCAAGCGAATGCTGGCGTTGCCCGCGCAGCAGCGCGAACGCTACGACCTGTCCTCGATGAAATGGCTGATTCACGCCGCGGCGCCGTGCCCGGTGCCGGTGAAACGGGCCATGCTGGACTGGTGGGGGCCATGCGTGTACGAGTATTACGCGGCGACAGAGGGCGGCGGTACGATCGTCACCCCGCACGACTGGCTGGCGCATCCAGGCACGGTCGGCAAGCCATGGCCGATAAGCGAAGTCCGAATCGTCGGCGACGACGGTCGTGACTGCCGCCCTGGAACGCCCGGCACCGTTTACCTGAAAATGATGATAAGCGAATTCGTCTATAAGGGTGATCCGGAGAAAACCAGGGCGAACCGGCTGGATGACTTCTTCACCGTCGGCGACGTGGGTTTCGTCGACGACGAGGGGTTCCTTTATCTGTGTGACCGCAAGGCTGACATGATCATCTCGGGTGGCGCGAACATCTACCCGGCCGAGATCGAAGCCGAGCTCACGGTGCATCCAAAGGTCGCCGACGTGGCCGTGTTCGGCATACCGGACGAGGAGTGGGGCGAGCAGGTCAAGGCCGTGGTCGAGCCTGCCGAGGGGGTGGCGCCAAGCCCCGAGCTTGCCGCTGAGCTGATCGGCTCGCTCGAGGGCCGCCTGGCCAAGATGAAGTGGCCGAAGACGGTGGACTTCATCGCGGAAATGCCCCGCGACCCGAGCGGCAAGCTGCTCAAGCGCAAGCTGCGCGATCCGTACTGGCAGGGGCGTGAGCGTGCGATCTGAGCAGACGGGCCTGGTCGCGGATCATGTGCTCGAGTTCCCTGGTGGCTACACGCGCTCGACCGGCCCGGTGATCGGGCGCTTCCTTACTGAGCTTCGCCAGGGCAGGATCGTCGGTGTCCGGCTGCCTGATGGCCGCATCCTCGTCCCGCCGCTTGAGTACGACCCCGCGACCGGCGAGCCACTGGCCGACGACGGCTTCGTGCCCGTCGGGCCGGCCGGGACGGTGACAACCTGGGCATGGGTCGCCCACGCGCGCAAAGCTCATCCGTTGCTGCGGCCGTTCGGCTGGGCGCTCGTCCGCCCCGACGGCGCGGACACAGCCCTGCTGCATGCCGTCGACGTCGACGGCGACAAGCGGAGAATGCGGACAGGCATGCGGGTGCTGCCGCGGTGGCGCGCGGCAAGCGAGCGGGTCGGCCACATCACCGACATCGAGTGCTTCGCGCCGGCCCCGAAGGCCGCGGCCGCGGCCATCCAGGGCGCCGTCCAGGATCGCGGCAGTGGCGCGGGCGACGCGGTGACGATGTTCCGCGCGCCGTCCAGAGTCGAGTACCGGTTGCGGGCCGGGCGTGCGCTCAGCCGGTTCCTCGAAGGCGTCGCGGAGGGCAGGTTGCTCGGTCACCGCTGCGCCATCTGCGGCAAGGTCTACGTGCCGATGCGCGGCGTGTGCCCGGCCGACGGAGTGCTCACCACCGAAGAGGTCGAGGTGGCGGACACCGGCACAATCACCACGTTCGCGGTGAACAACATTGCCGACCCGCGGGCGCCCGCGGTGCCGTTCGTGTCTGCCCACATCGTGCTCGACGGCGCCGACATCCCGATCCTCGCGCTGGTCGGCGGGCTGCCCGCTGATCAGGTCCGGATGGGTATGCGCGTGCGCGCGGTATGGCGGCCGCGAGAACAGCGGCGGCCCTCGATGGACAGCATCACGTGGTTCGAGCCGACGGGCGAGCCGGACGCGGCTTTGCGGCCGAGCCGGAGCGGCGCTGATGGCGGCAGGTGACGGCGCGCCGCGTGAGGTCGCGGTGGTCGCGTTCGCGCAGACAAAGCACGCCGCCGCCGACAGCGGGCTGAGCGAGACCGAGATGCTGCAGCCGGTGATCGCTGACGTGCTTGACCAAGCTGGTCTGCGTCGTTTCGAGGTTGGCTTCACCTGCTCGGGAAGCTGCGACTATCTCGCTGGCGCGCCGTTCTCGTTCGTCTCGGCGCTCGACGCGCTCGGCGCGTGGCCGCCGATCTCGGAAAGCCATGTCGAAATGGACGGCGCGTGGGCGCTTTACGAAGCGTGGGTGCGACTGCAGCACGGGGACGTGGACTCCGCGCTGGTCTACGGGTTCGGCAAGTCGACTCAGGGCCAGTTGCGCGAGATCATGACGCTCCAGCTCGATCCGTACTATCTCGCGCCGCTTGGACCCGATCAGGTGTCGCTCGCCGCCCTTCAGGCCAGGGCCTACCTGGAGGCGTCCGGGCATACCGAGAGGGACCTGGCCGAGGTCGCCGCCCGTAGTCGGCGCAACGCCGCGGCCAACCCGCACGCCGTGCCGTTGGATCCGCTGACGCCTGACGAGGCGCTTGCTCGGCCGCCGGTCGTGGCGCCGCTGCGGGCCGCGGACTGCGCGCCGATCACCGATGGCGCGGCCGCGGTGGTGCTCGCGGCGGGCGAGCAGGCTCGCCGCCTCCGCTCGCGTCCGGCCTGGATACGCGGCATCGATCACCGCATCGAACCTCACTACCCGGGGGTGCGTGACTTGGCGGCGT